>Ga0209500_10000088_pt1 | contig 84065 bp, 74 predicted proteins | sample S_140212_EF_Meta_FD_187323 | JGI IMG/M metagenome (GOLD analysis project Ga0209500, IMG submission 187323) | Freshwater microbial communities from Lake Simoncouche, Canada to study carbon cycling - S_140212_EF_MetaG (SPAdes) (version 2) | ecosystem: Environmental > Aquatic > Freshwater > Lake ...
GACACACCTATGGCTAAAAAGAAGGCTGCTGCTAAGAAGAGCGCCAAGAAGGCCACCAAAGCTAAGAAGAAGTAATTCTTCCTAGTCTTTTCCGTCCCTCGGGGCGGATGGCGCCGGCACTCCCGGTCATAACAAGGACCCTCGCAAGGGGGTCCTTTTCTTTTCCCTAGCATGCCGACCAGCGTATTGGCTTGAAACAGTCCCCCTGAACACGGTTTGTTATCTGCCTTCTTACCATGAGCTCCCCAGCATCCGGCCGTATCACGATCGCCAACGGCAAACTCACTGTCCCTGACCATCCGATTGTCCCCTTCATCGAAGGCGACGGCACTGGTCCGGACATCTGGCGTGCCTCCGTCCGCGTCCTCGACGCTGCGGTAGCCAAGGCTTACGCCGGCAAGCGCAAGATCGAGTGGCTCGAGGTCCTCGCGGGCGAGAAGTCCTTTAAGGCGACCGGCGACTGGCTGCCTGAGGCGACACTCACCGCTTTCCGCGACTACCTCGTGGGCATCAAGGGTCCGCTCACCACGCCAACCGGTGGCGGCATCCGCTCCCTGAACGTCGCCCTGCGCCAGCAACTCGACCTCTACGTCTGTCTCCGCCCCGTCCAGTGGTTCACTGGCGTGCCTTCTCCGGTGAAGAACCCCGGCAAGGTCAACATGGTGATTTTCCGCGAGAACACCGAGGACATCTACGCCGGCATCGACTTCGAAGCTGGTTCCGAAATCGCCCTCAAGACGCTCGACTTTATCAAGACGAACTTCCCGAAAGAGTTTAAGAAGATCCGTTTCGGTGCCGAACAGCCCGCCACCGTCGGCCTCGGCATCAAGCCAGTCTCCCGTCCAGGCTCCGAGCGCCTCATCCGTTCGGCCATCCAGTACGCCATCGAGAATGGACGCAAGTCGCTGACCCTCGTCCATAAGGGCAATATCATGAAGTACACCGAAGGCGCCTTCATGAAGTGGGGCTACGACCTCGCCAAGAGCGAGTTCGGTGCCGAGGAAATCGATGGCGGCCCCTGGTGCAAAATCCCTGAAGGTAAGCCCGGCGCCGGCCTGATCATCAAGGACGCGATCGCCGACATCACCCTGCAGCAGATTCTCACCCGTCCGACCGACTTCGACGTCATCGCGACCCTTAACCTTAACGGTGACTACCTCTCGGACGCCCTCGCAGCGCAGGTCGGTGGCATCGGCATCGCTCCCGGCGGCAATATCAATTACCTCACCGGCCATGCGATCTTCGAGGCCACGCACGGCACCGCTCCTAAGTATGCCAACAAGGACGTCGTCAATCCGGGCTCCGTCGTCCTCTCTGGCGAGATGATGCTTCGCTACATGGGTTGGATCGAAGCGGCCGACCTCGTCCTCAAGGGTCTCAACGGTGCGATCGGCGGCGGTCGCGTGACCTACGACTTCGCCCGTCAGATGCAGGGCGCCACTGAGATCAAGTGCTCGGAGTTCGGTGACGCGATCATAGCGTCGATGTAACCGTCCCGGTTCGTCACATAATCCGCACCTCGCCGTTGGCGGCCCCTTGGGGCTTGCCAACGGCTTGTTTTTGGGCGGAATTAAAGGCCTAAACATCACTCCATGAAACACGCCCTCTCCGCCCTCGCCCTTTCCGTCTTCGTCGCCGGCGTCAACGCCCAGAGCCCGGCTCCGGCGCCCGTCGCGGCCTCCACCACCGATCTCTCCCTGCGCGGTAGCGCTTCCTGGAATGCCAAGAACGTCTTTCGCGGTATCGAGCGCTCCGACGTCGATGGCTTGTTCCAGACTGCGGTCACCCTAGACTACAATCTTCCGGGGCTTACTGGAGTATCGGCCTATGCCAACTTCTTCAACGCTGACGCCTTGGAGCGCACCTATACCTTCGGGCTGCGCAAGGATGTCTCCTTCGGTGAAATCGACCTTGGCTATCAGCGCTTGACGACCCGTACGGCCCGGACCATCGCCGCCGATGGCTTCACCCAGATTTCCGCCAACTCCGAGATCTACGTCGGCTTCTCCCTGGCGAACCTCGCCCTCAAGCCTTCGGCCTACGTTTATTACAGTACCGACCTCGAGCAGCTGACCATCGAGCTTGCTGGCTCGAAATCCTTCGCCGGCTCCAATATCGGCCTTTCCGGCTTTGATATCGTGACCAAGTTCTATGGCGGCCTCAGCGACGCTTCGACCACCAGTTTCGCGGCTCGTAATTCCTACTACTATCTCGGCGCCTCTTTGGATCTGACCCGTCAGGTCGGCCGGGGTGGCGAACTGGGCGTGGGGGCTAATTGGGCCTACAACACCGACAGCCAGGTCAAGACGGCCGGCTCCGCCGTCTGGGCCCGTGTCTTTGCCACCTTCCGTTTCTAAACCGCCCCAGATTAAAGGGTAGGACAGGGAGGCGTGGCTTAGGCCACGCCTCCCTTGTTTTTGGCCTATTTAAGGCACACCCCCTCTGGGGTGCATTCGGGTGTTGACGGAGGGGGGTCCTTTCTCATGTTCCCGCTTTCCCTCTTTATGAAGACCACGCTAGCCAAGAACGTGCAGCTCAAGGACAAGACCTGGTATGTCGTTGACGCCAAGGACCAGATCCTGGGCCGCCTCGCTGTCAAAATCGCCAATATTCTCCGCGGCCGCCACAAGCCCACCTACACCCCCCACGTCGACACCGGCGATTACGTCATCGTAATCAACGCCGATAAGGTCCGTCTCACGGGTTCCAAGGAAGAGGACAAGACGTACATGTTCTACACCGGCTGGGTCGGTACCGCCTACCGCCGGACCGCCGCCGCCATGCGCGAGCGTCGCCCTGAGTTCATCGTCACCCATGCCGTCAAGGGCATGCTCCCCAAGAACCGCCTGGCCAACGCCATGCTCCTTAAGCTGCGCGTCTACGCCGGCGACAAGCATGACCAGGCCGCCAACAACCCTCAGCCTTTCCCCGAGGCTAAGAAGGTCTAACCGCCCCTACCCCCTTTTTTAATGAGCGCCAAGTCCTCCGCTATCCTTGCCGTCGGTCGTCGTAAGACCGCCTCGGCCCGTATCCGCCTTTCCCGCGGTACCGGTGTCATCGTCGTCAACGGCAAGCCCGTCGAAGAATACCTTTACACCGAGGCCCTGGTGAAGTCCGCCACCCTTCCGATCACGATTGCCGGCCTCGACGGCCAGCTCGACGTCATTGTCCGCGTCATCGGCGGCGGCCCTAACGGCCAGGCTGGTGCCATCTCCCATGGTCTCGCCCGTGCGATCCAGAAGATGGATGCCACCCTCCGCGCTCCTCTTAAGAAAGAAGGTCTCCTTACTCGCGACGGTCGTATGCGCGAACGTAAGAAGCCCGGCCGCCCTGGTGCCCGCAAGCGCTTCCAGTTCTCGAAGCGTTAAACCGCAAAGAGACAGGAAACCTCGAAGGCCCCGGCACCCCGGGGCCTTTTTGTTGCCCAGTTCACCGTGTCCCGCCATCACTTCGTCATCAAACCAATCCATCCTCTCAAGCCATGTCCCAAAACCTGACCAAGGTCGGCATCGTCGGCGCCTCCGGGTACACCGGGGAGGAGCTCGTCCGCGTCCTAGCCCGCCACCCGCGGGTCAAGCTCGCCGCGGTCTGCTCCCGCACCTTGGCCGGTAAGTCCGTGGCCGACGAGCTCCCGCGCCTCCGCGGTATCGTCGACCCCCTCTTGACCTTCTCCGCGTCCTCCCCCGAGGAGTGCGCGAAGTCCGATGTGGACGTCTGGTTCCTGGCTCTGCCGCACGGTATCGCCGCTGAGTATGCCCAGCCGCTCGTCGCGGCCGGCAAGCGGGTGCTCGACCTGTCCGCCGACTTCCGCCTGCGCGACCTTGGTTTGTATAAAAAGTATTACGGTCATGACCATCCGGCGCCGGCACTCGCCGCGCAGGCCCGTTACGTCATCCCGGAGCTCCAGACCGATGACGTCTGGAAATCCGCCAAGCTCATCGCTTGTCCGGGTTGCTACCCGACCAGCATCCAGGTGCCGCTCGTGCCGCTCCTCCGCGCAGGTCTGCTCAAGCCTGAGCCGGGCCGGCTCATCATTAACTCGTACAGCGGTGTCTCCGGGGCCGGCAAGAAGGCCGACGTGGCCTTCCTTTTCTCCGAGCGTGACAGCTCGCTCAAGGCCTACGGCATCCCCGGTCACCGGCACATCGCCGAGATCGAAGAGCAGTTCGGCGTGGCCGCCGGCCAGCCGGTCGTCGTCCAGTTCAATCCGCACCTCGCTCCGATGCATCGGGGTATCGCCACCACCATCGTCGTGCCCGCTCCTGGCGTCACCGTCGCCCAAGTCGAGGCCGTGTGGCAGAAGGCCTATGCCGGCCGGCCGTTCGTGACCTTGCTCAAGTCCGGCGAGTTCCCTGACACCGCGCACGTTGCAAATACCAACCGGGTCGCCTGCTCCGTCGTCTCCGACGTGCGCACGGGCAATCTCATCATCACCTCGGTGATCGATAATCTCCTGAAGGGCGCCGGCGGTCAGGCGGTCCAGAATCTCAACTTGATGATGGGTTGGGACGAGTCCGAAGCCCTCCGCTGATTTTCCATGTCCATCGAGTTCACCAATGATTCGCCGGGCGTCTCCGACGTGCCCGGCTTCCGCGTCGGCGCCGCCGGCTGCGATATCCGTAACAAGGGCCTCGACCGCCTCGACCTCACGCTCGTCGTCGCCGACCAACCGTGCGCCGCCGCCGGAGTCTTCACGACCAACGACGTGAAGGCCGCCCCAGTGCGTTTCTGCCAGCAGGTGCTCGCCGTCTCCGCGGACCAGATTCGTGGCATTGTCGGTAATAGCGGCAATGCCAACGCCTGCACCGCTGCCCAAGGTGATGCTGACGCTGTCGCGATGGCGAAGCTTTCCGCGGCCGCCGTAGGCACGCCGAACGATGCATTCCTCGTCTGCTCCACCGGCCGTATCGGCGAACTTCTCCCGATGGCCAAGGTCGCCGAGGGTATCAAAGTCTCGGCCTCACGTCTTTCGCGCGACGCCACCGAAGGCGTGCGTTCCGCCAACGCTATCCTGACCTCTGACACCCGTCCGAAGTCCGTCACCGCGCGTTTCGCCTGGGAAGGGAAGGCCGTCACCATCGCTGGTATCGCTAAGGGCGCCGGCATGATCGAGCCCAACATGGCCACGATGCTCGCCTTCGTCTGCACCGACGCGGCTGCCTCGCCCACGGAGCTCAAGATGGCTCTTAAGTCCGCTTCGGACCAGTCCTTCAACTGCGTCAGCGTCGACGGGGACATGTCCACCAACGACACCGTCCTGCTCCTCGCCTCGGGTGTCTCGGGCGTGTCCGTAGGAGCCTCTGCCCCCACCGGCCTCCGTACTCTCTTTCAGGAAGCTCTCGACAAGGTCTGCTTCGCCCTGGCGGAGAAGATCGTCGGTGACGGCGAAAAAATCACCAAGGTCGTGTCCGTGGAGATCGAAGGCGCCCGCACCCGCGCCGACGCCGAGAAGATTGCTCGCGCGATTGGTAACTCTCTCCTCGTGAAGTCCTCCTGGTATGGCGAAGACCCGAACTGGGGCCGCCTCGCCGACGCCGCCGGCTATGCCCGTACCGGCCTCGACGAAGCCAAGCTGGACATCTATTACGACGACGTCCCGGCCGTCCTCGGCGGCAAGCCCCTGCCCGAGAACAAGCCCCAGTGGAAGTTAGTCGTGAAGGCTGCCCGTTTCGCTGTCCGATTGAAGCTTAACCTCGGCGACGCGAAGTTCCGGCTTCTGGCCGCCGACCTCACCGACGGCTACGTGAACTACAATAAGAGCGAGTAAGGTTTTCCGTTTACTCACCCGTCCGCAATCCCGACACTCCCTCTCGTAAGATGAGCATTCCTGCCACGCAAAAAGCCGAGGTCCTTCTCGAGGCGCTTCCCTACATCCACAAGTTCCGTGGCTCCACCTTCGTGGTGAAGTACGGCGGTAGCTTCATGGACGACCCGAATCCCGAAGGCCGAGACCGCGTCGCCACGGATATCGCCTTCCTGGCCGCCGTCGGCATCCAGGTCGTCGTCGTTCACGGCGGCGGTAAGGCTATCACCCGGGCCATGGATAAGGCTGGCATCAAATCCGAGTTCCGGGGCGGCATGCGCGTTACCGACGCTGCGACGGTCAAGATCGTCGAGGAGACCCTCAACAACGAGATCAACGGACAGATCTGCGAATCCCTCAAGGCCCGCGGAGCCAACCCGCTCGGCATGCCGGGCAACCACGTTAATCTTTGCGAGAAGTTTCTCGGCTCCGATGACAAGGGCCAGCCGGTCGACATCGGTTTCGTCGGCGATATCAAGTTCGTGAAGACAAAGCTCATCAAGAAGGCGCTCGCTGACGGCTACTTGCCAGTCGTGTCGCCCATTGCGCTCGACGCCGATGACCAGGCTTACAATACGAACGCCGACGTCGCCGCCGCCGCCGTGGCTAATTCACTCCGCGCCCGCCGCCTCATCTTCATGAGCGATGTCCCCGGCCTGCTCGCCGACGAGAAGGATCCGTCCTCCCTCATCACCACGCTGAAGGTCAGTGAAGTCGACGAACTCAAGCGCAAGGGCGTTATCGCCGGCGGGATGATCCCGAAGGTCGATAGCGCCGTGAAAGCCCTAAGGGAAGGCGTCCGCCGCGTGCACTTCATCGACGGACGCGTCCCGCATGCGCTCCTGCTCGAGGTCTTCACCGACAAGGGAATCGGCACCGAAATCGTCCACGGTTGATGAACGGACCGTCTACAGATCCTGCCGCCGCGAACTACGCGGCCAACGTCGCCCACAACTACGGCGCCCCGCCCATCACGCTTGTGAAGGGGCAGGGGACGCACGTCTGGGACACCGCTGGTAAGCGCTATCTCGATTTCGCCTCCGGCATCGCCGTCAACGCCGTTGGCCACGCCCACCCGCACTGGGTGAAGCGCGTCACCGAGCAGGCCGGCAAGCTTGTCCACGTTAGCAACCTCTACCGGAACGAACCGCAGGGCCAGCTGGCTCATGCCCTCGCGCTGCGTTGCGGCCCCGGCCGCGTCATCTTCTGCAACAGTGGTGCCGAAGCCAATGAAGGCCTGCTGAAACTCGCCCGTCTCCATGGTCAGCGCAAGTCCGGCGCTGAAGGCGCCTGCATCGGCGTCATCGTTGCCGAGAAGGCTTTCCATGGCCGCACCTTCGGCGGCATGTCCGCCACGCCGCAGGAGAAGATCCAGAAAGGCTTCCGTCCGCTGCTGTCCGGCTTCACCGCCGTGCCGCTCAACGACCTTGCCGCCTGGGATAAGGCCATCAATGCCCAAACCACTGCCGCCGTCCTGATTGAATCAATCCAAGGCGAAGGCGGCATCAATCCCGCTGCGCCTGACTTCCTGCGCGGCGTCGAGCAGATTTGTCGCGAGCGTAATGTTCTCTTCATGATTGACGAAATCCAGTGCGGCATCGGCCGCACCGGAAAGTTCTTCGCCTATGAGTATGCCGACGTGAAGCCGGACGCGATCGCCATGGCTAAGGGCCTCGGCGGTGGCTTCCCGATTGGGGCAATCTGGATGGCTCCTCCCCACGACGATCTTTTCCAGGCTGGTTCGCATGGTACTACCTTCGGCGGAGGTCCGCTTGCGGCCACCGCTGGTCTGGCTGTCCTCGAGATCATCGAAGCCGAACAGCTTATCGCCAAGGTGGCCGAACGCTCGGTCGGCTGGCATACCGAACTCCGCAAACTCGTCGAACTCCGCCCTGATCTCGTGAAGGAAGTCCGTGGCGCTGGCTACATGGTCGGCATCATCTTGAATATCGACCCGGTGCCCGTCGTCGCCGCCCTGCGCGAGGCTGGTATCCTGACCGCTCCAGCGGGCGGGGTGGCCGTGCGCCTGCTGCCTCCGCTCAATGCCTCCCCCGCGGAGCTGGCCGAGGCTGTGGCGATCCTGAGTCAGGTCCTTGGCGGTTGGAAGGCCGCCTGAGCGGCTTTCCCCCTTATTTTCCTCTGTCCAAACAGGGCTGGAGGCCTATGTTCAAACGCTTTCCGAGATGCGTCATTTCCTAAAGGAGACCGACCTGAGTCCGGCCGAAACGGCCCAGGTCTTCGCCGCGGCTGCGGCGCTTAAGGCCGGACGAGGCAAGTCCGCCGGGGTCGCTCTCGCGCACCAGTCTTGGGGCCTGATGTTCTTCAAGAAGAGCACCCGTACCCGCGTCTCCTTCCAGGTCGGCGTCCATGAGCTCGGCGGCCAGCCGGTGATGCTCAACGCCGACGACCTGCAGATCTCCCGCGGAGAGACCGTGGCCGACACCGCGCGCGTCCTTTCCCGTTACCTCCACGGCATGGTCATCCGTTGCCACGAGCACAGTCTCCTCGAGGAATTTGCTCGCTGCGGCACGATGCCCGTCGTCAACGCCCTGTCCGACTTCTTGCACCCGTGCCAGTTCATGACGGATATGTTCACGCTCGCCGAACGCTACGCGCCCGGCCGCCCGGAACAGTACGCCGCCTCGCTGAAGGGCAAGAAGGTCGCCTTCCTCGGCGACACCGCCTGTAACATGGCCAACTCCTTCGTGCTCGGTGGTGCCGCCCTCGGCGTCGAGATCGCGCTCTCCGGTCCAGCTGGCTACGAGCCTGGCGTCGAGATCCGCGCCCAACTGAAGAAGGACGGCCTGCCGGAGACCTTCACGTTCTCGAGCGACCCTGCCGCCGCCGTGAAGGGCGCCGACATGGTCTACACCGACGTCTGGGTCAGTATGGGTATGGAAGCCGAGAAGGCCGAGCGCCTGCGCACCATGCAGCCTTATCAGGTCAACGCGAAGCTGATGTCTTTGGCCAAGCCTACCGCCTATTTCATGCACTGTCTCCCGGCCCACCCCGGCGAAGAAGTTTCCGCCGAAGTACTCGAGAGCAAGCAGAGCATCATCTTTGACCAAGCCGAGAACCGTCTGCATGTCCAGAAGGCCATCCTCGCCCATCTCGCCGCTCACCGCGGTTGATTTTTCCATCCCACTAACATGAGCAAGAAGAAGAAAATCGTCCTGGCCTACTCCGGTGGCCTCGACACCTCCGTCCTACTTTCCTGGATCAAGGACAAGCATAACGCCGAGATGATCGCGTTCTGCGCCGACATCGGCCAGGAAGACGAACTCAAGGGCCTTAAGCAGAAGGCCATGAAGACCGGCGCCTCCAAACTTTACGTCGACGACCTTCAGGCCGAGTTCGCTCGCGACTTCATCTTCCCGATGATGCAGGCTGGCGCCATCTACGAGGGCCAATACTACCTCGGCACTTCCATCGCGCGCCCGCTCATCGCCAAGCGCATGGTCGAAATCGCCCGCAAGGAAGGCGCCACCGCCATCGCTCACGGCGCCACCGGCAAGGGTAACGACCAGGTCCGCTTTGAGCTGACCTGCGCCGCCCTCGCTCCGGACCTCGAGATCATCGCCCCTTGGCGCAACGAAGCCTTCCGTAAGGATTTCCCCGGTCGCGCCGAGATGATCGCTTATTGCGCCGACAACAAGATCCCGGTCGAAGCCAGCGCCAAGAAGCCTTACTCCTCCGACCGTAACCTCCTCCACATTTCGTTTGAGGCCGGCATCCTCGAGGATCCGTGGATGGACGCTTTCCATCCTTCGAATAAGGCCATGTTCAAACTATCCGTCTCGCCGGAAGACGCCCCGAACAAGCCCGAGTACGCTGAACTCGAGTTCCGCCAGGGCGACTGCGTCGCCGTCAACGGCAAGAAGCTCGATCCCCTCGGCGTCATGCGCACCCTCAATAAGATTGGCGGACGCCATGGCGTCGGCCGCGTCGACATGGTCGAGAACCGCTTCGTCGGCATGAAGAGTCGGGGCGTCTATGAGACCCCGGGTGGCACCATCCTGCACTTCGCCCACCGTCAGATCGAGTCCCTGACCATGGACCGCGAGGTGATGAACCTGCGCGATTCGCTCGTCCCGCGCTACGCCACGCTCGTCTATAACGGCTTCTGGTACGCTCCGGAGCGCCTCGCTCTTCAGGCCCTCATTACCGAGTCGCAGCGCAACGTCACCGGCACCGTCCGCGTGAAGCTCTACAAGGGCAGCGTCTATGTCGCCGGCCGTAAGAGCCCGCGTTCGCTCTACAACCCGCACATCGCCACGATGGAAGCGGATCCGACTAAGGCTTACAACCAGGACGACGCCACGGGCTTCATCCGCCTCAACGGTCTGCGCCTGCGCGTGAACTCAAAGGTCAACGGCGTCGCTAATCTCAGTAAGACCGTCCGCTAAGGTCATCGTCAGGAAAGAAGAAGGGCGTCCCGGTTCGGGACGCCCTTCTTGTTTTAAACTGGAGGCGCGGGTCGGAATTGAACCGACGCATGGGGCTTTTGCAGAGCCCGGCCTTACCACTTGGCTACCGCGCCTGAAGACTGACAGGTCCACAAAATGCCTTCTCGGGGAGGGCGTTTCAAGGGTTTTGTGCGAGGGCTTCCCTTTGGCCCCAATATCACCTATGAACGGGGCATGAACCAGCCCCAGCCAGCGTTTCGAGTCGGTCTCGGGTATGACATTCACCCGCTTGTGGCCGGTCGTCCCTGCGTCTTGGGCGGTGTGAATATCCCTTCGGACGTCGGACCGGATGGGCATTCCGATGCCGACGTCGTGCTGCATGCCATCGCCGATGCGATCCTTGGTGCCGCCGGCTTGCGCGACATCGGGCATTATTTCCCCAACACCGATGCCGCGATCAAAGGATTGGATTCCGCCCTGATCGTGAAAAAGGCGGTCGCCGAAGCGAAAGCTAGCGGAGGCTGGGTGGTCGGTAATATCGATATCGTGATCATCGGGGAGCGCCCGAAGGTCATGGCTCACGTCGAAGCGATGAAAGCCAAGGTGGCTGGAATCATCGGGATTTTGCCATCCCAAGTGGGGGTCAAGGCCACGACTAATGAAGGAATGGACTCGATTGGTCAGGGGAAAGCCCTCGCCGTTCAGGCGATTTGCCTCGTTTTTAAGGGCAATTGAGTGGCTTCTAATGGCATCTTAAGGTTCGGGCTTGTGTTTTAGGCCTTAAAATCGAATACTTAACGACCCTTCAGTACAAAGGGCACCCTATGGAAAAGACTCTTATCATTCTTAAGCCAGACTGCATGGAGCGCCGTCTCTGCGGCACCGTCCTCGCCCGCTTCGAAGCCGCCGGTTTCGAAATCCTGGCTAGCAAGATGACCCGTCTCACGACGGCTCAGCTCCGCGAGCACTACGCTCACGTCGCCGACAAGCCCTTCTACCCAGAGATTGAGGCATTCATGTCCTCCCGTCCGGTAATCGTCGCCGTCCTCGTCGGCGACAACGTGATCTCCCGCGTCCGCGAACTCCTCGGACCGACCAATTCTAAAGTGGCTCCCAAGGGCACCATCCGGGGCGATTTCGGCACCGAGATGATGCGTAATGTTTGCCACGCCTCCGACAGCCCCGCCGCCGCGGAAGCCGAGGTTCGTCGTTTCTTCCGTCCGGACGAAGTCTTCGCCCCTGAGGCGAGCCGAGTCTAAGCGAAAGCATAGCAAAAATAAGCCCCGTGGTTCGCGCTGCGGGGCTTATCTGTTTGGCAGGCAGAAGGCCTGCGTCCATAAAGCGTTCATGCAGTTCCATTGCCCAGAATGCGGATTGCCGATCGAAACGGCCGATCTCGCACCAGCGCAAGGCGTCGCGGTCTGTCGCTTCTGCGAGAAGCCGTATCCCTTAGCGGCGTGCCAGGTGGCTGTGCCGTATGAGCAGCGTAACATCGAGCCAGAAACTGCGCTGCCGAAAGGCGTGCAGCTCGCGGAGACCATGGACGGCTTCCGGCTCATCTTGTCGGTCCGCAGCTGCCTCGCCTTCTTCATGGTTCCTTTCACCATGGTCTGGGCGGGGGGATCGCTCGGCGGCATCTACGGCACCCAGATCGCCAAGGGTGAGTTTAATCTCGTGATGTCGCTCTTTGGTATACCGTTCCTAGCCGGCTCAATCTTCCTCATCGCCATCACCGTCATGGCCGTGGCGGGTCGAAGTGTCGTCGAACTGGCAGGCGGGAAGTTCTCGATCCGCACGGGCGCCCTCGGGGTCTACCGGACCAAGTCGGTCGCCTGGGACGACGTCCTTTCCTGCCGTCTGACCGAGAACGCGCCTTACGGCCGTTCCTACTCCACGACCTACGAAGTCGAGGTCGCGGTCGAAAGGGGTGAGCCTTTGCGGTTCGGGGGCGGGGCCGAGCGCAAGACAGTGTTGTGGATAAGTCGCTTCCTGGCCGGCCGAATCCAGCGCGGGCGATAATTCCCCGTTGCCCTCGGACGGGGGAATTGGGCAAAGTCCAACCATGCTGGATCCTAAGTTCCTTCGCGAAAACATCGACCTCGTCCGGAAGGGCGTCGCCCGGAAGAAGTTCCAGGTCGATCTCGACGCCGTGCTGGTCGCCGACGAAGCCCGCCGCCACGCGGTCGCCGAGTTCGAGGTCGCCCGTTCCGCGCAGAATGCCGCGAACAAGGAGATGGCCGCGATGCCGAAGGGCTCGCCGGAATTCCAGGCCAAGGTCGCCGAGATGAAGTCCGCTTCCGCCAAGGTGAAGGAGCTCGAGAAAAAGGTTTCCGAAGCCGAAGAGCAGATGAAGGCCGCTGCGCTTTCCGTTCCGAACATCCCGCACGACTCCGTGCCCGAAGGTCGCACCGAGGCCGATAACAAGGTCATCCTTGAATGGGGCGATCACGCGCAGCTCATCTCCCCGGCCGCCAAGGCTCACTGGGATATTTCCTGGTTCAATAAGGCGATCGACTTCGAGCGCGGCGTGAAGGTCGCCGGCGCGGGCTTCCCGTTCTATATCGGCGACATGGCCCGCCTCGTCCGCGCGCTCATCCAATACTTCCTCGAGGAGGCTGGCGCCAACGGCTACACCGAGGTTCACGCGCCTTTGCTCGTCAACGCCGCGTCCGCTACGGCCACAGGCCAGCTGCCCGATAAGGAAGGGCAGATGTACCACGCACAGACGGATGATTTCTACCTGATCCCGACGGCTGAGGTGCCGGTCACGAATTTCTACCGCGACGAGATCCTGGATGAGGCCTCCCTGCCGGTGAAGCGCGTCGGCTACACTCCGTGCTTCCGTCGCGAAGCGGGTAGCTGGGGCGCGCACGTGCGCGGCTTGAATCGCTTGCACCAGTTCGACAAGGTCGAGCTCGTGAAGTGGACTCACCCCGACAAGTCCTTCGAAGAACTCGAGCTCCTGCGCGGCGACGCCGAGCGCCTGCTCCAGAAACTGAACCTGCCTTACCGAGTGCTGATGATCTGCGCCGGCGACATCGGTTTCTCCCACAGCAAGCAGTACGACCTCGAAGTCTGGGCCGGCGGCCAGAAGCGCTGGCTCGAGGTGTCGAGCTGTTCCAATTTCACCGACTTCCAGGCCCGTCGGGCCGGGATACGCTTCCGTCCGAAGGATGGAAAGCCAGAGTTTGTCCACACCCTCAACGGTTCCGGCCTCGGCCTACCGCGCGTCCTCGCCGCCATCTTGGAGAATAATCTCCAAGCCGACGGCACCGTCCGTGTGCCCGAAGCGCTCCGTCGCTGGTACGGCAAGGAAACGCTGTCGTTCTGACGTCCGCTTTGGATTGGCAGGGCTTCGGCGCAACGTAGTCTGAGTGCGTGCCGATGAGCCTGCCCACTCCCGATACCTTGCGCGCGATCGCTTTGCGGTTGCCTCGCTTGCCGTCGCTGCCCGAAGCCAACGGACCAATTGCCGTCGCAGTCTCGGGTGGCGCGGATTCGGTCTACTTGCTCTGCGCGCTCTGGGCAGACGAAGTCGTGCGACCGCGTCTGCGCGTCCTGCATTTCGATCACCGCGTGCGGGGCGAAGCTTCGGCGGAGGACGCCCGTTTTGTTTCTGTGTTCTGCTCTGTCCTTGGCGTACCTTGCGTGCTCGGAATGAGGGAAGGGCAGGGGGATGCATCGGAGGCTGAGCTCCGTTCTGCTCGCGACGTTTTTTTCAGTCAGCAACGCCAAGCGCTGGGCTTCGAGTTGCTTTGCACCGCGCATCATCTCGACGACGTCGTCGAAAACGCGCTGCTCCGCCTTGCTCGCGGCGCTGGGCTCACCGGCCTCGCTGCCCCGCGTGTGCTGCAGGATTTCCGCGATGGTCACCGTCGCTGGCGTCCGCTGATTGCCGCCGGCATCGCGAAGCCTGCCCTCCTGGTTTCGCTTCGGGCCGCTGGCATTCCTTGGCGCGAAGACGCGACGAATGCTTTGCCCATCGCGGCGCGCAATCGTATCCGCACGTGGCTGGCCGACGGTGGCGAAGCGGCCTTAGGGGTTGAATACGCCGACGGGTTCGCTCGTTCCGCCCGGATCATCGGTGAGGCCCAGGCGGCCTTGGCACAGTGGGCGCGGGAACTTGGCTGCGTCGTCTCCGCTGCCGGCACCATGCCTATCGGCGCGCTCAAGAATCGCCCGGAGGCCTTGGCGCAGGAGTGCCTCCGTGAATTCCTTTACCACCATGGGCTCAATGACCCCAGTGCTAAATCCCTTCTGCCGTTGTCGTCCGCGATTGTCGCCGGGAGCGACGCCCGGTCCGCTGTGCGTGGGGTGGTCGTCCGCGTCAAGGCCAGCGAGCTTTCCGTCCTGACCGAGGCCCCATCCTTCGGCCCCTTAGAGCGGCCCTTGCCGACCGGGTCACCTGATGACGAATGCGGTTTGCTTGCCGAAGTCGTGGACGTCGATGCGTCCCTGTGGGCAAGTCTGTCCCGTGGAGACATTTCCCCTGCGAGGGAAGTCTATGTCCTCGCCCCGGTCGCGGCGCTTGCTTGGCGAGGGCGCGTGGATGGCGATCGCTATCAGCCGCTCGGCTCCCCCGGTTCGGCCAAACTGTCGGACCTGCTCATCAACCGTAAAATCCCCGCGGAAAGGCGGGAAGCTCTCCCGGTCGTACTGTCTAGCGGCGAAATCCTTTGGGTGCCTGGCCTGCCGCCGGCCGAATCTGCGCGCCTAGCTGGACCGACGAAGGGGGCTCTCCGGTTGACTTGGCTTGGCCTCTGCTTAGGTTAAATCTTCTGCCCATGAGTCAAAACGACCAGCCGGATGATAATAAGAACGGCCCCCGCATGAACGCTAAGCCTGTGCTCGTCTGGTTGTTCCTGATGGCCGTCATCATCGCTCTCTTTAACATTCCCGGGGCGGAGTCTCGCAACGCCGTCCAGAAACTAGAGGTCACTCAAGTTGTCGCTTACGCCCAGGAGAAGAAGATTAAGAACCTCACGATTCAGCCTAACCCGACCGGCGGTAATGATCGCTGGGTGCATATCACGGGCGAGCTTGAAGTCGCGGGCGCCAAGGAGGACGACAGGGCGCGCTTCTTCGCCGATGGTAGTCTGACCGAAAAGGCATTCGGGGCGCTCGAAGCTTCCGTCTCCCCCGACTCCTTCAAGCAAGTCCCCGCCCAGACGGGAATGACCATGTTCCTGACTTCCGTCCTGCCGCAGCTTCTCATCGCGGGCGTCGTGTTGTTCATGATGTACCGGTTCCTGAAGAACGCTAACCGCGGTGCGATGCAGTTCGCCAAGTCGCGCGCGCGTCTTAATTCCACCGACAAGGAGACCACGACCTTCAAGGACGTCGCCGGTTGCGACGAGGCTAAGGAGGAGGTGAAGGAGATTGTCGATTTTCTCAAGGACCCCAAGCGTTTCACCAAAATCGGCGCGAGTATTCCCAAGGGCGTGCTCATGGTCGGTCCTCCCGGCACAGGGAAGACGCTGCTCGCCCGTGCGGTTGCCGGCGAAGCCGGCGTGCCTTTCCTTAGCATCAGCGGTTCGGACTTCGTCGAGATGTTCGTCGGCGTCGGCGCGGCCCGCGTGCGCGACACCTTTGAGCAGGCCCGCAAACTCGCCCCCTGCATCATCTTCATCGACGAAATCGATGCGGTCGGCCGCCAGCGCGGTGCCGGTGTCGGCGGCGGTAACGACGAACGCGAGCAGACCCTCAATTCGCTCCTGGTCGAGATGGATGGCTTCGACGGCCAAGCCGGCGTAATCGTGATTGGCGCGACTAACCGCTCCGACGTGCTCGACGCCGCCTTGCTTCGCCCTGGCCGTTTCGATCGTCAGGTCTTTGTCGATCTCCCGGATTTACGCGGCCGCGAGGCGGTCCTGGCCGTCCACGCCAAGCGTTTCCAGCTCGCCCCTTCCGTGGACCTTCAGCGCGTCGCGCGTATCACCACCGGCATGTCTGGCGCCGATCTGGCTAACCTGCTCAATGAAGGCGCGCTCCATGCGGGTCGTCGCAATCGCGAGAAGGTCGAGATGTCCGATATCGAAGAAGCTCGCGACAAGATCGCCTACGGCCGTGAGCGCAAGAAGGTCATGGATGAAGCGGACCTCAAGAACACTGCCTACCACGAGGCCGGACACGCCGTGGTGCAGGCCCTTATCGACGACGGTGCGCTTCCACTCCACAAGGTAACCATCATCCCGCGAGGGCGCGCGCTCGGCATGGCTATGCTCATGCCGACCAAGGAAATCCTCGGCTACTCCCGCAAGCGCCTGCTTGATTACATCTGCATGGCGATGGCTGGACGCATCGGCGAAAAGGTCATCTCGGGCGAAATTTCCAATGGCGCCTCGAGTGACATCAAGCAGGCGACCCGCTTCGCCCGCCAGATGGTCTGCGACTGGGGGATGAGCGACCTCGGCCCGATCGCCTTTGGCGAGAACTCCGACACTGTTTTCCTGGGGCGCGAAATTTCGCGTACCCAAAACCACAGCGACGCCACGGCTCGCCGCATCGACGAAGCCATCTCCACTATCGTGCAGGAGCAGTATGTGCGCGCCGAGAAACTCATCGCCGATAACGCCGAAGCCCATCGCAAGATCGCCGAGGCCCTCCTGCTGTACGAGACCCTCGACGGCACCCATGTGATGGAAATCCTCAAGACCGGTTCCATCCAGACACCCATCGCCGGGCCAGTCGTCGTCGCTAATCCCGCCCCTGAAGCGACTCCGGCGGCCGTTAATCCCTCCGCCGAAGCTGGTCCAGGCCTACAGTCGTCCCCCAGCCCCGCTTGAGGTTTGCCCTCGGCTGGCCGGGAAGGTAGGGTGGGGTATGGTCATCGGACTCACGGGAGGTATTGGGTGCGGCAAGTCTGCCGCCGCCGCCTGCTTTGCGAAGTCGGGCTTCCATGTCGTCGATGCTGATCTTATCGCTCGCCAGGTCCTGGAGTCGGCTGATGTCGTCATCCAGCTGCGTGGCCGCTGGGGTGAAGCCTGCTTGGGCGAGGATGGGCGCCCGGATCGCCGTTGGATAGCGACCAAGGTCTTCCAGGACACACGCGAGCGCACTTTTCTGGAAGGATTGATTCATCCCGAAGTCGCCCGGCTACGCCGTCAGGCGGTCGCGGATCAGAGCCGCCATCATGTGGTCGAAATTCCGCTCCTTTTCGAAAAGAACCTTACCGATGGATTTGATGCCATCGTCTGCGTCGGATGTTCGGAGGAGACGCGTCGAGCGAGGTTACTGGATCGTGGCCTTTCCGTCGATGACATCAATCGGAGGATTAATTCGCAACTTCCTCTCTCGGAGAAGGTTAAGCGTTCTGAATTCGTGCTTTGGAATGACGGCGAGCTCGATTTTCTGCAGGCGCAGGTCACGCAACTAATCGCACGCCTGATAAGTCGCTGAACACGCTAATCTTAGGTTAATTTGCGATTGCGGGCAAGGTGGCTGGATTTAGCGTATTTTTCCCGTTGTTCTCCTCGTTGAGGAGCAGCCTTCCTACCCCCATCTTCCGCTCCGGATTTCCCCACTGTGACGACCGCCGACGACTACGTCATTCAATTCATTCAGGACAAGGGACTGGTGTCTCCTGCCGACGTGAACGAGGCCCGTGTCGCCGTCGGGGCCGTCGCTGACGGTCAGAACGCCGACACGCTCGCCCTCGCCAAACTGGTGGAGGCCGGTAAGGTGAGTTGGTCCAAAATCACCGGGTCGCTTAGCCTGGAGTTCGACATGGAACTTGTGGACGTGACGCAGGTCGCTCCTTCCGAGGACATTCTCAAACTGATTAGCCGGGAGCAGGCCGAAACCCGCAACATCTTGCCGTTGCAGATGGATGGGGTGGAACTCCTCGTCGCCATCTCCGACCCCCTTGATACCGAGACGATTGATTCGATTTCCCGCGTGCTGAAGCTCGCCATCAACCCCAAGCTCGCCCCGCCGGATCTCCTCAGGGAAGCCATTTCGCGTTGCTATGTCGGCGGTCCAATCGGCGGCGGCTCTTCGTATGACGACATTCTTGGCAAGGGCGGCGACGATGGCTTGACGGTCGAGCTGCCCCAGGGTGGCGACGTCAAGGAAGACGACGCGCCAATCATCCGCTACGTCAATTCGCTCATTGTCGACGCTATCCGTCGCAAGGCTTCGGACATCCATCTCGAGCCCATGGAAAAGCGTTTTCGTGTCCGCTTCCGCGTCGATGGCGTGCTGCAAGAGATGAAGGGCCCGCCCAAGCGCCTCCAGCCCTCCATTATCTCGCGACTCAAGCTCATGGCGGAAGTCTCGCTTGCTGAAAAGCGTATCCCGCAGGACGGTCGTATTCAGGCCCGTACTGGTGGCCGCGATATCGACTTGCGCGTCTCCGTTCTCCCGACCGTCTACGGCGAGTCCATCGTCATGCGAATCCTCGACAAGGAAGGCCTCAAGCTAGGTCTGCCTGAGCTGGGCTTCTTCGCTGATGACCAAGCCAAGTTCCAGGGGCTCATCTCTGGTTCCGACGGGGTCTTCTTGGTCACTGGTCCGACTGGTTCCGGCAAGTCGACGACACTTTACTCTGCGCTTAACTACATCAATAAGCCCGACCGGAAGATCATCACCGTCGAGGACCCGGTCGAATACCAGATGGCTGGCATCAACCAGGTGCAGGTGAAGCGAGATGTCGGGATGACTTTCGCCGCCGCGCTCCGCGCGATGCTTCGTCAGGCCCCGAATATCGTGATGATCGGCGAAATCCGAGATTTGGAGACCGCTGAGATTGCGATCAACGCGGCCCTCACCGGCCACATGGTGTTCTCGACCCTGCACACCAATGATTCCGTCAGCGCCGTCACCCGTCTCGTCGACATCGGCGTGAAGCCCTTCCTCGTGTCTGCGGCGCTCCGCGGCGCGCTCGCCCAGCGCCTCGTGCGTCGTAATTGCCAGGCCTGCGCCGCCCCGTATAAGCCAACCCCCAAGGAGCTCTACTCCATCGGCATGTCCGAGCAGGATCTCGCCAGCGCCACCCCCATGAAGGGCGCGGGTTGCCCCAAGTGCGGCGATCGTGGCTACAAGGGACGCCGCGGCGTCTTTGAGATGTTCGTCATCACCGAGGAAATTCAGGAGATGATTTACGGCGGCGCCAATCTCGTCGACCTCCGGCGCAAGGCGCGCGAGGCCGGCATGCGCACGATGCGCGAGGACGGCCAGCGCAAGGTAGCCTCAGGTATGACCACCATCGAGGAAGTGCTCAGCTCCACCGTCGCGGACGACGTCATCTAATCCCATGGCCTACGAGATGAATCAACTGCTAGAGGCCATGGTGGAGAATGGTGCTTCCGACCTGCATATCCACGTGGGCCGCTCGCCTAGCCTACGCGTCAACGGCACGATTGTCTCCATCGACGGTACCCCCCTTACCGTCGACGATGCCAAGGCCTTGGTGCTCGGCGTCGTACCGCCATCCCAGCTCGGTCGCCTCGACGCCGACGGCGGCTGCGATTTTGCTTTTTCCTTCCGCCAGAAGACGCGCCTACGCGTGAATGCCTTCCGCAGTCATGCCGGCTACGGCATGGTCTTGCGCCTTCTGCCCTCGAAGATGTTTACGTTGGAGCAGCTGCGTCTGCCCGCGGTCATCAAGGATATGCTCAAGCGCGCCCGTGGTCTTATCCTCGTGACCGGCCCCACCGGCTCCGGCAAGTCGACCACCCTCGCCTCGATGATCAACTGGATCAACGAGAACGAGCAGGGACATATCATCACCATCGAGGACCCGATCGAGTATACGCACGCGCACAAGAACAGCCTCATCACCCAGCGCGAGGTCGGCGTTGACCTCCCTACGTTTGCGGAAGGCGTGCGTTCCGCGCTCCGGCAGGATCCGGACGTCATCCTCATCGGCGAGATGCGTGACCTCGAGACGATTGAGGCCGCCGTCACCGCGGCGGAGACGGGACACCTCGTGCTCGGTACATTGCACACCTCCGGTGCCGCCCGCACGGTGGACCGCATCATCGACGCCTTTCCGGCAGGCGCCCGCGACCAAATTCGGGCCCAGCTATCCACTTCGCTTTCCGCAGTTATCTCGCAGTGTCTCCTGCACACCACTGATGACCGCCGCGTCGCTGCCTTCGAGATCATGATTCGGACTGACGGGGTCGCCGCCAAGATCCGCGAAGGTAAGACCTACCAGCTCCTGACCGACATCGAGACGGGGGGCGCTCGTGGTATGCGGACCCTCGACAGCGATCTGCTCGCAATTTTCCTCCAGGGGCTCGTCTCCGAGGAAGAGGTTTTCAACTACTGCCAGAACCCCGAAGCCATGCGCGAGCGTATGCGTGCCGGCGCGCAGTCCCGCTGATCTGCCACATCACTCTAACTACCTATTCCCATGTTCGACGACCATAGTGACGTGATCCGTGATATTGCCCTCGAGGCGGGCCTCGTGACCCCAGCCCAGGCTGAGGAAATTTGGGAATCCCACGCTACCACCGGCAAGTCCTTCAGTGACAGCCTCGTGGACGCCGGCCTCGCCGATCGTGCGACCATCCTTCAAGCGATCGCCGATCACCTGCAGGTTCAGTATTACTCCGCTGTGCCCACCGATCCGGGCGAAGCACTCGTTAAACTTCTCAAGGCCCCGCAGGCCCACAAGTACGTCGTTTTGCCGGTCGCGGACGAAGCCGGCAAGGTAACGCTGCTGGCTAAGGATCCCTTCAACTCCTCCGTCATCAACGAACTGGGCTTCATCCTCCAGCGCGAGATCGAGCTCGCCGTCGCGGATCCGGCCGCGGTCGAGGCCGCGGTCGCGGGCGTCTACGGTGAGGCCACCTCGGCCTCGATGGAAGAGCTACTCGGTGAGTTCGATCAAGTCGAAGGCGCGGTCGCCGTGACCGACGAGGATGTCACCAAGCAGGCTAGTCAGGCCCCGATCATCCGTTTCGTTGACCTGGTACTCCAAGAAGGCGTTAAGGCGAAGGCCTCGGACATCCACTTCGAGCCTTTTGAGCACGAGTTCCGCATCCGTCTCCGCATCGATGGCTCCCTTTACGAGATGGCCCCGCCGCCCAAGAATCTCGCTTCGGCCGTGATTGCGCGCGTTAAGGTCCTTTCCTCATTGAACATCGCCGAACGGCGGGTGCCACAGGACGGTCGCATCAAGACGACCATCAGCGGACGCCAGATTGACCTCCGTGTCTCGACCTTGCCCACGCAGTTTGGCGAATCCGTCGTACTCCGAATCCTCGACAAGAATGTCGTCAACCTGAGCCTCGAGGCTCTCTCGATGCAGGATGACATTAAGGAAGGTATCCGTGCGATGGTCGGCCGCCCGAACGGCATCTTCATTGTCACGGGACCGACCGGCTCCGGCAAGACGACAACGCTTTATTCCGCGCTGCGTGAGGTGAACACGGAGGATGTTAAAATCCTCACCGCCGAGGACCCGGTCGAATACGAGGTCGAAGGCATTATGCAGGTGCCCATCAATCACCAGGTAGGCCTGACCTTTGCGGCCGCCTTGCGTTCCTTCCTCCGACAGGATCCGGACACTATCATGGTGGGTGAAATCCGAGATTTGGAGACCGCCCAGATTGCCGTGCAGGCGTCGCTCACCGGCCACGTGGTGCTTTCGACCCTCCACACCAACGACGCCCCTGGCGCCGTCACCCGTCTCATCGACATGGGTCTGGAGCCGTTCCTCATCTCGGCTTCGCTCGAAGGTGTGCTCGCCCAGCGACTCCTGCGCCGTATCTGCAAGTCCTGCCGCACGCCCTATGAGCCCGATAAGGATGTGGTCAATATGCTCGGCGTCGACGCCTTGGAGATCGCCAACAAGAAGTTCTACTACGGTAAGGGCTGCCCGGACTGTAACCGCTCCGGCTACAAGAGCCGCCAAGGACTCTTCGAACTCATGACGATTTCGGACCAGATGCGCACGCTGATTACGCAGCGAGCGCCAACCCTCGTCCTCAAGCAGAAAGCAATCGAGGCTGGCATGCGCCCGCTTCGTGAGGACGGACTCCGCTGTATCTTCGACGGACTCACCTCGATCGAGGAAGTGCTCAAGTACACCTAACTTTCATAACCCCACCACCACTCCCATGCCCGACTACAAGTACACAGCTATCGACCGAAACGGCTCCCAAGCTTCCGGACGTATCGAGGCCGCTAACGATGAGCAGGCCCGCCAGAAGCTCATGGCCAAAGGCCTCATGGTCACCACGCTCGCTAGTGACGCCGGGGCGGCCAAGTCCGCGGCGGCGCCCGCGGCGCCCGCCAAGCGTGGGATCATCTTCGGCGCGAAGGTGACGCAGAACGACGTGACGCTCATGACGCGCCAGCTGGCGACGCTGATCACGGCCGGGCTACCGCTCTTGCGCGCCCTCGAACTCATCACGAAGCAGGAACGTAATCCGACCTTCAAGACGATCCTCGGCAATATCGCCGAAAGCGTCTCCCAAGGTAACAACCTTTCCGAGGCACTGCAGGCCCATCCCAAGGTCTTCGACCGCCTCTTCATCAATATGATCCGTGCGGGGGAAGCGGGCGGCGTGCTCGATAAGGTTCTCGACCGTCTCGCGAAGTTCCGTGAAAAGGCCGAGCGTATCCAGAAGAAGGTCAAGTCCGCGATGGTGTACCCCGGAGTCGTCATGTCCGTCGCCATCATCATCGTTTATATCCTGATGGTGAAGGTCGTGCCTTCCTTCCAGAAGTTGCTTAGCGCCCAGAAGACGGAAATGCCGCCGCTGACGAAGTTCGTTGTCGGTATCTCTACGTTCCTGACGGAATATTGGTACGCCACCCCAGTCCTAATCTTTGGCGTCTACTTCGGCCTGAAGACCTGGCTCGCGACCGAGAAGGGTAAGGAACTCTTCGACCGCATCCTCTGGCGCCTGCCCAAGATTGGCGGCTTCATCCAGATTGTCTCGGTCTCACGTTTTGCCCGCACCTTCGGGACGCTCATGGCGTCCGGCGTGCCCATCTTGCAGTCCATCACGATCACCCGCGACACCCTCGATAACGTCGTCATCGCCAAGTCGCTGGAGCGCGTCCACGACCGGGTCCGCGATGGCGAGCCGCTCTCGGTGCCGCTCGAACAGTCAGGTGAGTTCCCGCAGATGGTGACCTCGATGATCCAGGTCGGCGAAGAGACCGGCCAGCTGCCCGAGATGCTCAATCGCGTCGCTGATATCTATGACGAAGAAGTCGACAATGCGGTGACCGCCCTGACCTCCATCATCGAGCCGGTGCTCATCGTGTTCCTCGCGGTGGTCGTCGGCGCGATCGTGTTGGCGATGTTCCTTCCGCTCATCGCCCTCATCACCAAGATGACCGGCGGCGGCTGAGCCGATTCGCAAAGCTACGACGAAGCCCGGGCCGCAAGGAGCCGGGCTTTTTTATATCTGGAGGCAGATACCATCCGGGCAAAAAGGAGGCGGCTTGCATACCCCTATGCAAGCCGCCTGTTTTTTACTGCTTTATCTTACTTACCCCATTGTCCCGTAGGACAAATTTAATACCTGATACCGTGCATTTAATTCCGAACGGTTCAAGCCAAATCAAAATGTTTTCGGTCACTTTCTTAAGTGACTGACCTTCACGGTCTTAAAATTGGGTGCAGGGGTAGGATTTGAACCTACGACCTTCAGGTTATGAGCCTGACGAGCTAACCGGGCTGCTCCACCCTGCAATAAGTGGGAGGTCGAACACAAAGGGGTGGGGACTGGGTCGCAAGCCATTTCTTGAGGTAGTTCGACCTGGCTCGGTGGGCAAAAAGGGTTGAAGCAGTCGAGACAGAGGGGAAGATTGCCTACCCCCTTAAGCGATGAGCGAAGAAACCCCTCCCCCTCAGCCCAACGACCTGCCTCCGGACGAGATCAAGATTGTCTCAACCGAGACACTCGTCTCTAAGCGCATGAAGCGCAGCTTCTGGCAGCGCATCGGCGCCAGCGGTCTGTCGGTCTCCCTCGCGATTCACGTCGTCCTGGTCTTCATCGCCGCGGCTTTCGTCGTCTCGACTGTCACCGATAACGCCAAGAAGGATCCAAACACGTTCGCTACCGGCGCGGGCGGCGGATCTGGCGGCGAACGCGTGAAGAGCACCGAACGCAAGGTGCAGCCGAAGAACGTCAAGTCCCTCGCTAAGACGACCACTCGCATTACGTCCAAGAGTGCTACGGCCTCCATGGCTTTACCGGAGATGCCGAGCTCGGCGTCGGCTTCTTCGATGATCTCCGGCGCCACGGCGGGCGGCGCCTCCAAGGGCTTTGGTGGCGGCGCGGGCGGCGGTATCGGCTCCGGTAAAGGCATGGGCTCCGGCGGCGGCAAGAACTTCGTCGCGAGGCCGGTCATGGGGGCGAGCATCTTCTCGCAGCGCCTGGCGGTCTATTTCGACGCCTCCGCCTCCATGTTGCCCTATCTCGACCGCGTTGAAGCCGAAATCCGCGACAAATTCCCCGACGCCGACGTTTTCCTGAGCAATGGCGTGTTCATCGATGTCCATGATACTGAAATCGTCGGAGGAGATAAGTTTAAGGGACAGCCATTCCTTAATCGTCCGACGGGCTCGGGGACCAAGAAGAACGCCAAGGGCGAGATGGTCGCAACCGAGACCAACCCGGCCAAGCTGACCAGCCAAGGGCGGGCTATCCTCAAGAAATACGGCAATAACTTCAAGACGGGCTCCGTCGGCGGTTGGATCGACATCCTCAAGGATGAGCGTGCCTACGACGCGTTGGTGATTTTTTCTGACTTCCAAGACGGCATCCGACAGATCCGATCAAAAGGCTACAAGCCCGACAAGGGTATGCGACCGGATCCACCCACGGTTTTCTCCGACCGGGCCGGAGGGGGCGGAGGCTTCGCCCTTACGGTCACCTTGATCGCCAACGGGGGCGCCTCCGGTCAGCCGGTCGTCCTGTGCAAGGACACCACGGGCCTGATTGTCGGTATGATCGCTATCGGCCCGGGCATCCCTGCCGGCGCCACCGTGACCGAGATCAAGCCCAACATCAGCTTCACCCTCAGCAAGCCGCTCACGGCCTTAGCTTCCGGTCGTATCTCTTGCAATAATGGCGGAGATAGGCGCACCCCCGAAGAGAAGAAGTGGGAAGATGAATGGGTCCAGGCCTTTGCGGGAGCTCGCGAAAACAAGGGGCCTCGCCTCTACCTGATCAGCACCTCGCGCGCCTATGGCAATAAGCCTGGCACGATTTTCCAGCGCTGCGTCGCCGCCTCCGAGGGTAGCGCCATCATGGTGAAGTTTGGTAACGCCAAGAAAGGCACCAGCACGCTAAATGACCTTCATAACTATGACGATCTCTACGTCGGCATGCCGGCCAGCGGTCGCGGTATCCCTGACGGAGCCACGGTGATCTCGATGCCGACCTACAAGGAGATCATCGACCCGGAGGACCCCGAGAAGAAGCGCAAGAAGCGCGTCGTCGATAAGGAGCTGACGATCTCGGCTCCGCTCACCGAAGACTCGACCAACACCGTCTTCGCCTTCATGCCCCTTATCCAGGCTGTCGGTACCGTCGCCAAGGATTCCAAGTCCATCACCGACGTTTCCGGATCCATCGACCTCAAGCCAGGTATGCTCATCCTCGATGCGCGCTTTCCGGCTGGCACCAAGGTTGTCACGGTTGTGCCGAACAAGGCCCCGCTCGGCTTCTTTACCGTCGAGATGTCCGCTCCGGCGACAGGCGCCGGCGCCAATGCCGTCCTCCGTTTCCGGCCTGCCCAGACCGGCTCAGGCAGTACGCGCGGCGCCGCTCCGACCCGCTAATCGGAGCTCGGGATATTACTTTAAAAGGCGAAGCCAGCAGGCTTCGCCTTTTTGTTGGGGTCTTTGCCTCATGTCCGGACAATCGGCTGTTCGTGTAAGCCATTTTCGCCGATGATGTTCTTACCCCGCCATGAGACGACTCCGATTTTTCGCTGCTACCTTTTTCGCCTTACTGTCAATGCTGGCCCATGCGGCGACGACGGTCGTCGTCACCGAGCCGCGCGTCGTCACCCCTCCAGCGGGGCCCCGTATCGCCGTCTATCTGGACTGCTCCAGCTCGATGGAGTCGTATCTTGCCGGCGTCGAAGCCGAGATTCGTAAGCAGTTCCCTGACGCCGATGTCTTTAAGGTGCCCGCCATCAAGATTTGGGCCGATGGCGTCACAATCCGCGGGGGCGTAACTTCGGTGCTGCCGCACAAGCCAGTTCCCGCCGGGCCGACGGTCAGCTTGGATACGACCAGCCTTAGCCCGACGGGTAAGGCGATTCTGGCCCGCTATGCAGGTAATTTCGAAGTAGGTTCGGTCGGTGCCTGGGTGGATATCCTGCGCTCCGAAAAACGTTATGATGCTTTGGTAATTTTTTCCGACTTCAACGATCAGGTCCTCCAAGTTCGGGCCGGCAAGACACCTGTGCAGACCTATGTCGACGATGCGTCCCAGCGTCTTTTGCCGGAAGTGGAGATTAAGGACGACCGCACCGTCGCCGAAAAGGCCTGGGAAGACTCCTGGGTCGGCTCCTTCGATCTGGCCCACGCGGGCAAGGGCCCGGTGCTCTATCTCTTCTCCACGCGGAATCCGGCGACACGCGTCCTGCAGAAGTGCGCCGACGTCTCGGGCGGAAAATTCACGCTGGTCGACTGGCTCCGGCCGGACGGTCCTCCGCGCCCTGGTAATTAAGAGGTTTGGCTGGGTAGGACTGCTGGGTTGAGCCGAGGGGATACATCCTCGGGCTCGTTGCTTGTGCCAAGGCGTAGTCAGTTAGCCTACGTCACATGGCATTCCCAGAACTGGTAATCGCACGTCGACCTGTACGAAGATCCTGGCTCAGCTTGCTACTTTCCTTGTCGTTGCATGGCCTACTGGTCGTCGGGGCTTGCTGGATTGTTTTCCGTTCACCGACCCCCGCGCCCAAGCGCGAATTCACTTCGCATACCGTTGCTGGCGGCAGGTCCGGCGGTCCGACGGCGACTCATCCGGTCCAGCGTAAGCCGAAGGTGCCGACACCGCAGAAGCGTTTGACGTCAAAATCGGCCAGTGCGACCTTGGCGCTTCCGCCGATGAAGGCAATGACGCCGGAGATGGGGCTCGCCGGCTTGTCCAGCGGACAAGGGAAGGGCGGCTTCGGACGCGGCCTCGGCTCCTTCGGCGGCCAAGGCCTCGGCGCTGGTTTGGGTAACCGTGCTGGGTTCGTGGGTCGGCCGGTGATGGGCGCGTTCATCCGGGCGAAGCGCGTCGCGGTCTACCTTGATTGTTCCGGCTCGATGCGCTCCTACTTGCCCCGGGTTGAGGCGGAGATTCGGAAGCAGTTTCCTGACGCCGATGTGTTCCGTTTCGACGGTGCCAGAGTCGTCGGCTTGGGCGACGTGGTCGTTTTCGGCCGACGGTTCCATGGTGAGGCTCCGCGTCTTCGTGAGGGCCCGACGCAGACCGCGCTCGAGACGCTGACGCCGAACGGCCGCTTCGTGCAGTCCAAGGTCCGGACAGCGTGCGAGAAGGGGTCGCTCGGCGCGTGGATGGACCGCCTACTGGTGGAGTCTTACGACGCCCTTGTAGTTTTCTCCGATTTTCAGGACGGGGTCCGCCTGTATGAGGCGAAGAAAGGCGGACCGAAGATGGTCTACTCGGATAGTTCCTATCACAAGGTCGGGGGCATCCAGAAAAGTCACACCCGTTGGCAGCGGGAATGGTTGGAGGCCTTCGCTAAGGCCCCTCGTGGGGCCGGTCCGAGGCTTTATCTGTTCACTGTCCAACAGGAGCCGCAGGCCTTCCTCCAGGCCTGTGTGGCGGCCTCTGGCGGAGCCTCGACCTCGGTGTCTTGGCTGAAGAAAAGCGGACGCAAGGCGTCGCCTTGACGGTTGCACCCTTTGGCAGGGCGGCTTGGATAGGCGCATGGCCTCTTTCACGGTAGATCACCGCGCCAATTTCTCCGATACCGATGCCGCGGGTATCGTGCATTTCTCGATGATCTTCTTCTGGGTGGAGGCGACCGAAGAGGCGCTCTTTCGTCAGCTCAAGCTGCCGTTCCTTCGCACCGAGGGCGCCAAGCTCACGGGTTTTCCCCGGGTACGCGTCGAATGCGATTTTCTTTCGCCGATCTACCGCGAGGACGTCGTGACTATCTCCCTCACACCCATTGAAATCGGTGACAAGAAGCTCGTCTGGGGCTTCGCCGCCGCCGTCGGCGAACGCGCCGTCGCCAAGGGTGCCTTGACGACCGTCTACGCCTGGCGCGAAGCCCAGGGCCCCATGTCGGCCGCACTCGTGCCACTCGAGATCAAGACGGCGTTACTGACGCATTTCGGCGTGTGATGGGTGACGCGGCGAACCAGTCGGGCAAGGTTTCCCGTATCGTCTTGGCGGCCGTGGTCCTCGCCGCCTTGTTCTGGTCTGCAATCAGTTTCCTTCCTCCGGGGCCTTTGCATGCGGACGAGGCTGTTCAATGGTCCCTCGCCAAGGAGCTTTCCGAAGGGACGCCCTACAGCTCGCATCAGGATAAATTCCACGGGCCGACGCTGGCCACGGTCCTGCTCATCTCCGCCAAGCTAACGGGCACTGCGCCGGCGGACATGTCCGAGCATTATCTCCGCAGCGTCATCTCGATCTTCCTCGGACTCATGGCGGCCGCCGCCCTGATCCTACCGGGTATCGGTCGGTCGGCCCGTTACGCTGCCGCGGCTTTTGTCGTACTGACGGCGGGCTGTACGCCGTTCAGTTATTACTTCGTCCAGGAGATGCTCCTGGTCGCGGGTTTCGTCTGGGGCGTCGCCTTGTGGATGCGCGCGGAGGGGACGCCGGCGGATTCCCGTTGGTGGATGCTCTCTGGCGTGGCTTTCGGCTTCGCGCTCGCCTGCAAGGTCACCGCGGCGGCTTATCTGGTCGGTTTTCTTGTGGCCTTACTACTGCTGCGTCGGGTCGGCCTCGACCGGCGCTGGCTTCGTTTCGGCTTCGGCGTAGTTGCTTCCTGGGCGTGTTTCCAGTCCGTCGGCTTCACGGATTTCGATGGCCTGCACACCTGGTGGCTGCAGTTGGCTAGGGCCCTCGGTGTCGCGAGTGGACAATCCGAAGACACCTTGCACGCCGTCAACCTGGCGCCTTGGGGCTGGGCCGCGGCTTGGTTGGTTGTCTTTGCGCTGGCTCGCTCCGGACTTTCTCTCGCTGGCTGGCGGAGCCGACATGAAGCCGACTTGCCGTGCCTCACCGCTGGCCTCGTCTTCCTGTTTCACCTCGCGTTGCCCTATAAGACGCCGTGGCTCCTACTGCTGGTCTTCTCGCTGCCCCTGACGCTCGCCTTGCCCTATCTTCTCGTCGGACGTACCGTACGGGCGGTGGTGCTTGCCCCCGCCTTAGTGACGGTCGCCCTGATGGCCCAGTCTCCGCTGTCTTCTCATTCGCGGACGAGCTCGCCCGTCGTTCACTTCCAGGTAAGGGTTGCCAATCTGGCCAAGGCTTACGGTGATAAGTTCTATATCGCCGTGGAGGGAGGGCATTATTGGCCGCTGCCTTATTATCTGAGGGCGTTTCGCGTCGGCTTCGGCGATTTCCCTCAGGCCGCTAAGGCCCCCCTTCGCCTGATCCCGGCCACCGACGCTAGCGAGCCGGTCGTCCCGGGCTATGTAGTCTCTAGCCTGACTCTCCGCGACGGCGGGGACCGTTATTGGGTGTTGGTTGCCAAAGGCTACGAAAGCGTTTTTATCGCAAAATAACCCCATGGAAGACACGCCCATCATCCACAGTTTCTCCCACGAGGCTTTCGGCTCCCGCTTTTGGGTGCGGATTGCGTCGGAAGACGGAATCTACGCCCGCAATGCCGCCGAAGCGCTCTTCCAGCACCTAGACGACCTAGATTTCCAGACCGACCGTCGCCATGACAGCGGCCCAGTCGCTTCGATCAATCAGATGCCGGAGGGGGCGATGATCGCCGCCTCCGAGCATGTGCAGTCGCTGTGGAACTTCTCGAAGGATGTCAGCGCCGAGACGGGCAAGGCATTCGACGCCACCGCGGGGGCCTTGTTTAGTTATTGGAAGAATCGGGGCGAGATGCCCCTGAACCCCGATGACGCCGCCTGGAACCAAGTCGTCTCAGCTTATCGCGACGGTGAATTCAAGCTCGAGGGCTGCGAACTGCATTGCGTGAAGTTTGGGGGCGCTATCGACTTCGGCGCCGTCGTGCGGGGTTATGCCCTCGATCGTATGGCTGACATGCTCGAAAGCAGCTGGGGCATCCACCGCGCCTTACTGATGGCTTCGGGCAGCGTGACCTTGGCCCTCGACCCACCTGGAGATTCCAGCGGCTGGCGCATCGGCGTCGGGTCTCGCTCGGAGATTAAGCTTTGCCGTTTCGCGATCGCCAGCAAGACGGCCGACACGGTCCACGGTAATCTCATCGATCCGCGCACCGGCCAGGTGATTTCCTTGCCCGGCCCTGTTCGCGCCATCGCGACCTCCGCCCTGGAGGCCGAAGGCCTAGCGATGGCCGCCGCGGTCTTATCGGCCGCCGAAGCGGAGGAGTTTGTTAACCGCGGTTGCAGCCGCGGCCTCTGGCTGCCGGATGGCACTAAGCTCGGCTCGGTGACTTACTTCGAAGTGACCGAGCGGCCGGAGCCGGAAGCGGCTACCTGATTTCAGCTTCGATATCCCGGAGCAGGCTCTCGCGGTCGCCGGAGAAGAGATAGGTGTCCGAGCCAAGCTTGCGGAGCGCCGCACCGAGGACCTCCTTGGATGGACGACGATTCTGCATGAGTCGGCGGAGATAGGTCTCGAGGTCCGCGGCGATACGTGGGTGATCCAACTTGAGCTGGACGATGTGCATGAGCACCGCTTGGTTTGACTCGTTCTGCAGATGGGCCTGGGCGAGGACATCATTGGCCTCGTCGTACCGTTTGGCAGCGATCAGCTTACGGCTGGCCGCAATAAGGACCTGCGGAGGCACCCCGCGATTCTGCATGAGTTTCTGGAGGTTGATCGAGCCAATCTCCGTCTGGCCGTCGGCGAAATAGGCGATGGTGCGCAAGGCCTCGAAGGCCATCCGCGTCTCGGCGACCCATTGGTCGCGCTCGGCCTGCTTGTAGAGTTCGTCGACGAGCAGGATAGTCTCGCGGGAGCGGCCGGCGTTGAGCAGGCATTCGACATGGACGAGGTCGAAGCGCACGCGGTTGGTGAAGCGCCGCTCCTTAGCCAGTTTCGCTAGGCGTGAGGTGAGGGCCACTTCTATCGTGTCGTTACCGAAGCGGGCCAGATCGAGCATCGCTTGCTCGACGTTGCCGAAGCGGCTGATGGCTTTTTCGATCAAGTCTTCGCGTCGGGCGCGGTTGGCTTCGCCGGGCAGGAGGTAGAGGGACTGGATGAGCGGGCCAGGCTTGTCGGGCTGGCTGATTGCCAGAAGGTCGAGGCAATCCTTGGCGCCAACGAGGTTGCCGAGGTCCTTGAGCCAGCGGGTCTTGATCTCGAGCAGCCGGGGCGTGCCCGGGTAGGCGGTGAGGGCCGCGTCCAATTCGGCCAAGGCGCCGGTCCGGTCACCGCTTTCCCAGAGAATCTGGCAGTTAAGTAGATAGCCGTCGGCGGCTTGGTCTAAGCGGTGTTCCTTAATCAGTTTGGCGGCTTCAGTGAAGTTGCCGCGGAGAAAATGTGCCTGGGCGGAGGCGAGTAGGAGGTCGGCCCGGATCGCGGTCGAGAGCTCGGGGTCCCCCACATATTTAGTGGCGGTGGCGATCAGTCGCGCATCCTGGTCTAGCATGAAGCAGCGGTTGAGGTACTGGCGGAAATATTCCTGATCCTGCTTCGCGAAGGCGAGCGACTCTTCGAGCAGCTGGTAGCCGTCCAGCGGTCGCTGGAAGGCGAAGAATAGGTCGGCGCAGAGGCGTTGCGCCTCCAGGTTCGCGGGGGTGAGTTGCGCCCCCGTACCGATGTATTTGGCGAACTCGGCGTAGTCTTGCCGGACCAGAGCGGCTTTGGCGACGGTGACATAATATTCGCCTTTGCGATAGAGGTGGGCCGAGCGGCCATAGGAATCCTTGACGGTCAGAAGTTTCTGCCGTTCCCGCAGGCGCACCTGCTCCTTGTTCAGGAAGAGGTTGGCGACTGAATTCACCAAGGTGTCTGGCAGATAGAGGTACATGTCGGCCCGACGCGTGTTCGGGATGCCGTTCATATACTTTTCCTTGAAGAGGTTCATCTCTGATAGGCCGACCCAAAGGATCAGCAGGAAGACCGGGAAGAGCAGGGCGATCCGCTTCCAGCTCGGACGATACTTGCGTTCTTTGTACCCGATGGCTTCGACGATGACCATCCCCAGCAGGATAGGGTAGCTCGAGCGTGAGCTCTGCCCTTGGCCGTAGACGTAATGAGGGTCGGCTGACATGCCTGCCACGATGTTCCTGCTCCCTTCGGGGCGGGCAAGAGCGGATTGCCCGTCAGAGGCTCGCGGCGGCCTCTGACGCGGTCTTAACGGGGGCGAGGCAGGTCTGGCCTACGCAGAGGGCGAAGCCGGTCGCAGTGGGCTCCGAGACGAGGAAGACGGGCCGATACGGTCGCGTCTGCGGGGCGGTCTTATCGTCGCCGTTAAGGGCTTCGCGCAGCTCCTCCCAGTGTCCGGCGGCTTTGACCGTCGCATAGCCAATCGCGAAGCGGGCGATACCGTCTAAGGCATGGGCGACGCCGTTGGGGACGTTCTTACAGAGTCCTCCGTAGGCGGTGGAAAGGTCGGTGAACTCACGCGCCCAGCGGGCATCCATGGAAAGCATCTGGATCTGCCCGAAGCTGTGGAGGAGCGAGGAGTTTCCTGCCGGCACGGCGTTATCGAACCAGTCCTTCTGGCGGACCGAAAGGTCGTCGCGGTCGGCCGATACGACGAAGGAGCCGATGGAGTGCGGATCACCGAACAGAGTTTGCGATGCAAGCAGGAGGCGTTCAGCACGATCGGTGTAAGGATGCGACTGTTCGGGATTGGCCCAGTTGGCATAGGCGGCGAGGGCGAGTTCCGCTTCGGCGAGCCAAGCGTAGTCGCTGAGGTTGCCAGGCAAGGTCGTCTGGTCGCCATGCGCGACGGAAAGCAACTTGGCGCCGTCTTCAAGGGCGAAGCGCTTCCAGAGGTTCGCCTCTGTTTCGATGGCGAGCTCGACCCATTCCTTGCGCCCCAGAATCCATCCGGCCTTAGCGAGATTGCCGACGAGCAGGGCGTTCCAGCTGAGGAGATTCTTGTCGTCGCGCGACGGCTGGGGGCGTCGGTCGCGGATGGCGAGGAGCTTGGCCCGCGCGGTGGCGAAGCGCTTACGTGCCGCATGGTCGCCCTTGAGCTTAGGGATGTTCTTCCCCTCAAAATTGCCCTTATCCGAAAGGCCGTAGGTCTGGGCGAAGGCGAAGGCTTCGTCGCCGAGGGCGGCGGCCACTTCCGGGGCGGTCCAGACGTAAGTGGTGCCTTCGTGGTGGTCGGTGTCGGCGTCGAGCGAAGCGGCGAACAGTCCGTTCGCGGTGCGCATTTCGCGGAGGAGCCAGCCGACCGTCTCGACGCAGATGTCGACGTAGAGCGGATCGCGGTAGCGGGCCCAGGCTTCGGCGTAGGTGCCGAGGAGCTGGGCGTTGTCGTACAGCATCTTCTCGAAGTGCGGCACGGTCCAGTCGCGGTCGACGCAGTAGCGGTGGAAGCCGCCGCCAATCTGGTCAAACAGTCCGCCGCGGGCCATGGAGCCGAGGGTGATCGTCAGTACGGCGTCGATGCGCGAGGCGAGGGCGCGGTCGGCTTCGACCGCCGCGGCTCCGCGGAGGCCGAGCAAAAGGTTCAGGCTATGCGGGGTAGGAAATTTTGGTGCGGCGCCGAAGCCGCCGAAGGTGTCGTCGTGCTGCTCGCAAATCCGGCGGGCGGCGGCCACGAGGTCGTCAGGCGTGGGGGCACTACCATCGGCGTCTGGCGCCCGCGTGAGGTGCGTAAGGTTCTGTGCGATGGCGTCAGCGTTGGCGGCGAGTTCGGATTTATTGCGATGGTAGAAGTCCGAGACGCGCATGAGCAACTGCGGCCAAGGGACCTGACCATGCCCGCGGTCTTCGGGCGGGAAGTAGGTGCCGCCGAAGAAGGGGCGTCCGTCTGGCAGGCAGAAGCAGTTGAGCGGCCAGCCGCCGTGGCCTTGGATCATCTGCACGGCATCCATCATGAGCTTGTCGACTTCGGGCCGTTCCTCGCGGTCGACTTTAATGCAAACGAAATGCTGGTTCATCAGGTCGGCTATCCAGGACTGCTCGAAGGATTCGCGGGCCATGACGTGGCACCAATGGCAGGAGGAGTAACCGACCGATACCAACACGGGCTTATCCTTGGCCTTGGCCTCCGCGAAGGCCTCGGCGCACCAGGGCCACCAATGCACGGGGTTGGCCTCGTGTTGGCGGAGGTAGAGCGAGCTTTCGTGGGCCAGGCGGTTCGACACGTCTGGAAGGTTGGCATCCTTCGGCAGGGTGCAACAAAGACCGTTTCCGAGCCGTTCGACTTGCAGGGGAGGGGGTGAAGGGCAAAGGTTTGCGGGTGCCATCCGTCCGCCCCAGCCGCGTCTTCGGCCGTCCCTTCGGGCGGTCCGCGGTCAAGCCTATCTGACCATGTCGACCATTCGCATCCTTGAGGCAACGGTGGCCAACCAGATCGCCGCCGGTGAAGTGGTGGAGCGCCCTGCGGCCGTCATCAAGGAGCTCCTGGAGAACTCCCTCGACGCGGGTGCGCGCCGCGTGACGGTCGACTTCTCTCGTGGCGGTAAGGCCCAGATGATTGTCGAGGACGACGGCAAGGGCATGACGGGTGACGAAGCCCTGCTGAGCCTCGAACGCCATGCGACCAGTAAGATCCAGCTGGCCTCCGACCTCGACCGCATCACGACCTTTGGGTTCCGCGGAGAAGCACTGCCCTCCATCGCCAGCGTGGCCCGCTTTACGATGCAGACCCGCCCCGCCTCCGCGCCCTCGGGTACCGAGATTGCAATCAACGGCGGTAAGCTCATGCATCGCCGCGATCACGGTATGGCGCCGGGTACGCGCATCGAGGTCTCCAATCTTTTCCATCCGGTTCCGGCTCGCCTGAAGTTCCTAAAGTCTGACGAGACCGAGGCTGCGCATATCGTGCGTCTGGTTCGTCTCTACGCCATCGCCCATCCCGAAGTCGGTTTCCTGCTCCGCGAAGACGGCCGTGAGATCTTCCGCTCGCCGGGTAATGCGCCGTTGCTGGACCGCGTCCGCGAGATTTGGGGTCGTCAGGTCGCTGGGGAGGTCACGATCATGCCGGCCTTCGTGCGTCCCGGTATGCGCCTCAGTGGCCTGTTAGGTAAGCCCGGCGTCAGCCGCGGTACCCGCCAAGATCTCGTGACGGTCGTCAACGGCCGCCCGGTCGACAGCCGCACGATGGCCTTCGCGCTGACCGAGAGCTATCACACGTTGATACCGAAGGGCCGTTACCCTTTGGCCTTCGTCTTTCTTGAGATGGACCCAGCCTGGGTCGACGTAAACGTCCATCCCGCTAAGCGCGAGGTACGTTTCCGCGACGAGGCCAAGGTCCGTAATTTCCTCATCGAATCTGTTCTCGCCGTGCTGCGTGCACGTGCCGACGACGGTCTGCCGGCTACGACGATTCCATCCATCACTCCCGCGTCGGCGCTGACAGCTTCCGTGCCGCCGACGGTCAGTGCTCCGGTCTCGGTAGGCGGCGTGACGCCGACCAACGGGTCGCTTGCGGCTCCGCCTTCCGCCCCTGCCCATGCGCCGGCGGTCCGACTCGGTTGGCGCCTGCTTTCGCGTCTGCGCGAAGAACGAGCCGTTTTCGAGACGCCCACCGGCTTGGCCATTCTCGACATCGGAGCAGCACACCAGCGCGTGCTTTACGAATCCATCCTCGCCCAGTTTACCGCGCAGAAGCCGGTCAGCCAGCCGATGCTCGTGCCATTGAGCATCGAACTCGAGCCGTTGCCTGCCGCGGTGCTCAAGGAACGGATGCCGCTGCTATCCTCCGCTGGTTTCGACTTTGAAGAATACGGCCGCAACTTCTGGCGGATTCAGGCTCTGCCCGCATGGCTCGAACCCGAGGATGCGTTGGCCTTCGTCCGCGACCTGCTGGCCGAGATGGCTCGCCGCGAAGGCGACTTTGGTCGCCCTTCGCTGGCTTACGACGCTCTGGCCAAGATCGCCGTCATCAAAGCCCGTCGCAAGGGCGACAGTCTTTCAGACGCCGAGCTGATGGAGCTCGTGCAGTCGTTGTTCCGCACCGTGCAGCCAGGTACCTGTCCGCGTGGACGCCGGACGTATGTGGAGTGGACGGATGCCGACCTGACCCGCCGCTTCGGCTGATTAGCGTCGGCCCTTGTGGCGCTTGGGTGAAGCTGGCTTCCCGGTGCGCAGGGATTCGATCTGGTCACGCAGGTTCGCCGCGCGTTCAAACTGCAATTCGTCGGCGGCCGCGAGCATCTCCGATTCCATGTCAGAAAGGACGCGCGCGATGTCGCGGTCATCCGTACCTTCAGCCACCGCGAGGGCTTCGTCGGCTTCCAGATCCACAAGGCTTTCCTCAATCTTGCGGCTCGTGCTCTTCGGCGTGATACCGTACTTCGTGTTATGGGCCTCCTGGCGCTTGCGGCGGTCGCCGCAGATCGTGAGGGCACGCGTGAGCGACTTCGTCATCACGTCGGCATAGAGCAGCACCTTGCCTTCAAGGTGACGGGCCGCGCGGCCCGAGGTCTGGATGAGGCTCGTCTCGCTGCGCAGGAAGCCTTCCTTGTCGGCGTCGAGGATGCCGACAAGCGCTACTTCCGGAAGGTCGAGACCTTCGCGGAGGAGATTAACGCCGACAAGGACGTCGAAGGAACCGGCGCGCAGTCGACGGAGGATCTCGACGCGTTCAATCGCATCGATATCGGAGTGCAGGTATTCGACCTTCAGGCTGCTATCTCGCATAAAGTTCGCGAGGTCTTCGGACATCCGCTTCGTGAGGGTCGTGACGAGTGTCCGAAAACCGCGGGCGGCGACAGCCTTGGCCTCGCCGATGATGTCCTCGACCTGGCCGGCAATCGGGCGGACTTCCATGACCGGGTCGAGTAGGCCGGTCGGGCGGATAACCTGCTCGGCGATAACGGACGAAACCTTGTATTCGTGGGGCGCGGGCGTGGCGGAGACGTAGACCGCTTGGTCGACAATCACATCAAACTCTTCCGGGCGCAGCGGACGGTTCTCCAGCGCGGAGGGCAGGCGGAAGCCAAACTCGACGAGGCGTTCCTTGCGGGCGCGGTCGCCGTGATACATCCCGCCGATTTGCGAGACCGAGACGTGGCTCTCGTCGATGAACACCAGCTTGTCCTTCGGGAAGAAGTCCAGGAGGCAGTGCGGGCGTTCGCCGGGACGGCGGCCGGACATGTGCATCGAGTAGTTCTCGATGCCCGGGCAGAAGCCCGTCTCACGGAGCATCTCGAGGTCGTGCTCGACGCGCATGCGGATGCGCTGGGCCTCCACGAGCCGGTTGGTCTTCTCGAAATGAGCGACCCGTTCCTCGAGCTCGGCCCGGATGGCCGCCCCCGCTGCCTTCACGCGACCCGGGGCCATCACGTATTGGTTGGCCGGATAAAGGTCGAACTTCTGGAGCTGCTTGCCGGGCTTCACGCTCACCGGGTCGAGCTCACGGATGGCTTCGAGTGTATCGCCCCAGAATTCAAGGCGAACTGCGGACTCCATGTAGGCCGGCCAGACGTCAATCGTCTCGCCGCGGGCCCGGAAGTTGCAGCGCTCCAGGATGGCGTCGTTGCGTACGTATTGGTTGGCGACGAGCTTCGCGAGGAGCTCGTCGCGGCGCATCGTCATGCCGGCCTTGAGCGCGATCATCGCGGCCAGGAAGTCTTCGGGCGAGCCGAGGCCGTAGATGCAGGAGACTGAGGCGATCACCACCACGTCGCGTCGCGAGAGCAGGGCACTGCTCGCACTGATGCGCAGGCGTTCGATGTCCTCATTGATGGCCGAGTCCTTCTCGATGAAGGTATCCGTCGACGGCACATAAGCCTCCGGCTGGTAGTAGTCGTAGTAGCTGACGAAGTATTCGACGGCGTTCTCGGGGAAGAAGTTCTTGAACTCCGAGTAGAGCTGCGCGGCCAGCGTCTTATTATGCGAGATGATCAGCGCTGGCCGTTGCTGCTGCGCGATCAGGTTCGCCATCGTGAACGTCTTGCCCGAGCCCGTGACGCCGAGGAGTGTCTGACGGCCGTTGCCGGCGCGCAGGGAGGCGTCGAGCGCGGCGATTGCGGTCGGCTGGTCGCCCATCGGGCGGTAGTCGGATTTGAGACGGAATTCCATCTCAGCCCAGGTGGCCGCGGGCGAGCCACTGCGGGTCGACCTCGGAGAGGTCCTTCACGATGCGGTGTGCCCCGACGGGCGCGAGCTGCTCGCGGGTATTCGTGGTCGCGAGCGCGATCGTGATGAAGCCGCCGGAAAGGCCGGCCTGTAGGCCCGAAAAGGAATCCTCGAAGACGAAGGAGGTCGCGGGCTCGCCGCCGCCGAGCGCGCAGGCCTTCAGGAAGACTTCCGGGTCGGGCTTGCCCTTCGTGACGTCCTCGCTGGCGACCGCGCCGGCGAAGAAGTGGCCGATACCGAACAACTCGAACGACAGCGCAAGGTTCTCCTTGTGGGTCGAGGTGCCGATGACGCACGGGATACCGAGGTCGTTGAGGGCGCCACAGAGTTCGCGGACCCCGGGCAGCAGGCGAACATGCCCCGTGCGGGCGATGTCGCGATAGAGGGCCTCCTTGCGATTAGACAGGCGCTTCACTTCGGCGGGATCGCGTGCCCAGTTAAGGATGTCCGGAATGATGAGCTCGTTGCGTTTGCCAAAGCCGCGTTTGAAGTGGTCAGCCGGCAGCGGGAGGCTTTCTTCCTGGGCTAAGGCTTCCCACGAGCGCTCATGGGCGACGGAGGAGTCGATGACGACTCCGTCCCAATCAAAGACGGCGACGGTACGGGGCATGGCTCAGTGCTTATCCCAGGGCAGCGTGATCTTGATCGGGCGATGCTCCCAGACATTGAACGGTTCGAAGATCTGGCCGGGGGCGAGGATGCCGTTAGGGTCGAGAGCCTTTTTGATGGCGAGCATTGCGCCGATTTCAGCGGGCGTGTGCTGCAAGCGGAGGAAAGGGGATTTCGCCAGGCCGATGCCGTGTTCGCCCGTGATGGCGCCGCCCAGTTCCACGACCTTGGTCATCACCTCGTGGATGGCTTTCTCCGCCTTGCGACAATGCTCCGGATTATCCCGGTCGTACATGATATGGACGTGGAAGTTTCCGTCCGCGGCGTGGCCAAAGGTCGGCGTGGCTAGGCCCACTCGGTCACGGACCTCGCGGGTGTAGCGAATGAGTTCTACGTAGGAGCGGAAAGGTACGACGATGTCCTCGTTAAGCTTCGCGTTGCCCAGGGAATACATCGCCTGGGAGCAGGTGCGGCGGATGTCCCAGAGCGCTTCGGCCTCGGCTTCGATGTCGGTCTCGCGGAAGGTGACCGCATGGCGGCCGATCCAGGCGCGGACCTTGACGGCGTCCTCGGCCAGTGCGGCGGGATGGCCGTCAATCTCGACAAGCAGGATGGCGTGGGTGGCGTCGACGCCCTTGAGTTCGGCGGAGGTGAAGACGCGGCTGCCCCGGCGTTTCTCGGCGGCTTCGACGGTCTGGGTATCCAGGAATTCGAAGACCGCGGGATTAACGCGTAGGCCCATCAGTTCTGCGGCTGCTTCGAGTGCCCCTTCATCTGTCCGGCAGGCGATGAGGAACGTACGGCGGGCGGCGGGCTTGTTGACGAGCTTGAGGGTGGCCTTGGTAATCACGCCGAGCGTGCCTTCGGAGCCGATCCAAAGGTCACGGATATTAATCCCGCTGACGAACTTGCGGAGCGGGGCGGCCCAGCGGACCTTTTCGCCGGTCGGCAGGAAGCCTTCGAGCGCGTAGACGTGGTCGCGGACCACGCCGTATTTCGCGGCGCGGAGGCCGCCGGCGTTCGTCGCGATATTGCCGCCGATACTGCAGTGTTTGAGCGAGGAGGGGTCGGGCGGGAAGAAGAGGCCGTGAGGTGCCGCCAGTTCATTGATGTGCGCGGTAATCGCTCCCGGTTGGACGGTCGCCATCGCGGAGATTGGATCGATCTCGATCTGGTCCCAGTGGTCGAGGTGGATGACCCAGCCGCCATGAATCGGCGAGCTCGCTCCGGTGTTGCCGGTGCCTCGGCCGCGGACCGTCACGGGCACGCGGTATTCGTTGGCGAGCTTGAGCGTGACGCCGATGTCATCTTCCGTCGCCGGGCGGACGACCGCCTCGGGCATGAAGGACAGGCGCATGTTGTCGAACGAAGCGCCGAAGCAGGCAGCTTCGTCGGTCAGGACGACCTTCGGACCCAGCTTCGCTAGGAGGGCCTGGGTGGCGGCGGGATGCGTCTGCGCGGGAGGGCTCACGCCTCCCATCAAGCAGGCTTAGCCCAGTTCGGCAAGCCACGCCGTCGCCTCGGCGTCGGAAGGCATGCGCCAATCGCCGCGGGGGGACAGGGCCAGCGAGCCTACCTTGGGGCCGTCCGGCATCGCCGAGCGCTTGAACTGCTGGCTGAAGAAGCGGTTCAGGAACGAACGGAGCCAGTGGCGGATCTCCGCCTGGTCATATTTCCCGGCAAACGCGTGTTCGGCGATCCAGAGGACCTTCGAGGGGCGGAAGCCGTTGCGGATGACGTGGTAGAGGAAGAAGTCGTGGAGTTCGTAGGGGCCGACCAGCATTTCCGTCTGCTGGGCGATCTCGCCGTCGTCGCCGGGCGGCAGCAGCTCGGGGCTCACCGGGGTCGCCACGATGTCCTCGAGAATGGAGCGTTCGGTGCCGACGTGGCGGGCGTGCGCGGCCCAGCCAACGAGGTGTTTCACCAACGTCTTCGGCACGCCGATGTTCACGTGGTACATCGACATATGGTCGGCGTTGAATGTGCACCAGCCGAGCGCGGCTTCAGAGAGGTCGCCGGTGCCGACGACGAATCCATGGCTCTGGTTGGCGACGTCCATCAGGATTTGCGTGCGTTCGCGCGCTTGGGCGTTCTCGAACGTGACGTCGTGCTTACCGGTCGGATGCTGGATGTCGCGCAGGTGCTGCTCGACGGCTTCGTTGATTGGAATCTCGCGGGCGGTAATACCAAGCGACTCCATCAGGCGCATCGCGTTGACGCGCGTGCGGGCCGACGTGCCTGGACCAGGCATCGTGAGGCCGATGATGCCTTTGCGGTCGAGGCCAAGCCGATTGAATGCCTCGAGCGTGACGAGGAGCGCGAGGGTGGAATCAAGGCCGCCCGAGACGCCGATGACGACATGCTTGAGGCCCGTGTGGCGGATGCGGCGAGCGAGGCCCGTCGACTGGATTGCGAAGATCTCCTGGCAGTTTTCGTCGCGGCGGTGTGGGTCCGAGGGGACGAACGGATGCTGACTGAAGCGGCGGCGCAGCTTAGGCGTCTGGCCGGTCGGTACGCCGAGGGTGAAGCCGATGACGCGGGGGCGGACGGCCACCGGGGCGCCGAAGAACGTGCTATTGCGACGGCGTTCGGCGGCGAGGCGATCGAGGTCGATCTGCGAGACGATCAGGGCGAGGTCGAAGCGGAAGCGCTCGGACTCGCCGAGGACGACGCCGTTCTCAGCGATGAGGCCGTGACCGCTGTAGACAATATCGGTGCTCGATTCGCCGGCGCCGGCGGCGGCGTAGACGTAGGCGGCGAGGCAGCGGGCGGACTGGGATTTCACCAGGTCTCGGCGGTACGCGGCCTTGGTGAGGAGCTCGTCGCTAGCGGAAAGGTTGCAGAGCAGGGTGGCGCCGGCGAGGGCTTGGGCACCGCTGGGGGGTTCCACGGCCCAGAGGTCTTCGCAGATCTCGATACCGAGCATGCAGTCGGGCATATCAGTCGCCTGGAAGAGGAGGTCGGTGCCAAAGGGGACTTTCTGGCCGAGGAGTTCGATTTCGGCGACGGGGGCGACCCGGGCCGAGGCGAACCAGCGCTGTTCATAGAATTCCCCGGTGTTCGGGAGGTGGGTCTTCGGGACGACCCCGAGGACCTTGCCACGGGAGATCGCGACGGCCACATTGAAGAGGCGTCCATTGACCTCCAGAGGGGTGCCGACGAGCGCGGTGAGGCCAAGCTTAGCGGTAGCCTCGCAAACCTGTCCTAGGGCCTTTACCGCACCGTTCAGGAGGGTCCGTTGGCCGAAGAGATCGCCGCAACTGTAGCCCGTCAGGCAGAGTTCGGGGAGGACGACGATTTCCACCCCTTCTTGGGCGGCTTTTTCCAGGGCCTGGATGATCAGGGTGGCGTTGGCCGCAGGGTCCCCCAGACGGAGGGCCGGCGAGGCGGCCGCCACGGTCACAAAACCGTTCTGGTGGATGCGGTTGGACATCAAAGGACTGGTATCCGTCATGTTCACCGTTGACCGAAGGGGAGGCAACCCGAAAGGTCTGCCCAACCCTGTTAAAGGGGGTCATATGTCCACTCAGCCGCTCAAAGAAGTCCGTATCTTTTCGCCTGCCACCGTGGCCAACGTGGCCTGCGGTTTCGACGTGCTTGGCTTCTGCATCGACGCCCCGGGCGACGAGATCGTTGCCCGGTTCTCGACGACCCCTGGCCTGCGCATCACCAAGATCACCGGTGACGACGGCCGACTCCCCCTCGACTCGAAGAAGAACACCGCCGGGGTCTCCGCCCATGCGCTCCTCCGTCACCTCGGCAAGAGCGACCTCGGCATCGAGATGGAGATCCATAAGAAGATGCCCTTTGGTAGCGGCCTCGGCTCCAGCGCTGCAAGCGCGGTCGGCGGCGCCTTCGTCGTCAACCGTCTCCTCGGCGACCCGCTGACGCGCCTCCAGCTGTTGCCTTTCGTGGTCGCCGGCGAAGCCGCGGCCGACGGCGCCTGGCATGCTGATAATGTCGGACCTTGTCTCCTCGGAGGGATCACCCTCATCCGCTCAAACGCCGAACTCGACGTCATGGATGTGCCGATTCCGGAGCGCCTCTGGGCCGCCGTCGTGCACCCGGACATCGTCGTGCTGACCAAGGTCGCCCGCGAAATCATGCCGCGCCAGATTCAGCTTGAGACTTCCACGCAGCAGAGTGGCAACCTCGGCGGCCTCCTGTGCGGCTTCTTTAAGAGCGACTACGCCCTCATCGGACGTTCGCTCCATGACCTCATCGCCGAGCCGCACCGTCATCGCTTGATCCCTGAGTTCTACCGCGCCAAGGCCGCCGCCATGGCCGCTGGCGCGCTGGGCTTCTCGATCTCTGGCGCCGGACCCAGCGTGTTCGCGCTGTGCGACGGTGAAGAGACCGCCCGCAAGGTCGCGGCTGCGGTCGCCGCCGTGTTCGCTTCGGTGCCGATCAAGGCCACGCCATACGTCTCGCGCATCAATCCCAAGGGTGTCCATGTCCTCTCCGAGTCCTAAGTTGGAATTCGTCTCCACCGTCGACGCTTCCAGTCGCGGTTCCCTACGTGATGTGCTGCTTTCGGCCATGCCCGGCAAGGGTGGCCTCTGGGTGCCGACGCATATCCCGCAGATCGCCCCCGACTTCGTGGAGCGTTATCGCGACGCGTCCTACGCCGACCTCGCTGAGGCCGTCGTGGCCCCTTATTTCGCCGACGTCCTTGGCGCCGCGGTCCTGCGTCAGCTCTGTCAGGAGGCCTTCGACTTCCCGGTGCCACTCGTCCATCCCGAGGGGTTCAAGGGCACGCCGGCTGAGCGCATCGCCGTCCTCGAACTCTTTCAAGGCCCGTCCGCAGCCTTCAAGGACTTTGCGGTCCGCACACTTGTGCGCGTCACCGCGCGTGTCCTCGGTGACGAGTTTCCACAACTGACCGTCTTGGCCGCGACTTCTGGTGATACCGGTGCCGCCGTGACGGAAGCCTGCTCCGGCGTCCCCGGCGTCCGCGCCGTGGTGCTCTACCCGCGCATCGGTGTCAGCGGCGTCCAGGAATCGCAGATCGCCCGTGCCCGTCCTGGCGTGGTCGCTCTCTCCGTTGACGGCACGTTCGACGACTGCCAGGCGATGGTGAAGCGGGCGCTCGCGGATGAATCCCTACGCCGCCGCCGTCCGCTCCTCACGGCCAACTCCATCAATCCTGTTCGCCTGATAGCACAGGTCCCGTTCGCCTTCCACGCCAAGCGCCTGCTCGCTCCTGGTCGTCGTATGGGCATCGTGGTCCCTTCGGGCAATCTCGGTAATGTCGGCGCCGTGCAGCTTGCCCGCCGTATGGGACTCGATGTCGCCGCGCTCGTCGCCGCGACCAACACCAACTCTCCTTTGCCCGACCTTTTCGCCACCGGCGAATACCGTCCGCGTCGCGCCACGCCCACGGCCTCTAATGCCATGGACATCGGTGACCCGAATAACCTAAGCCGACTGCTCGCCTGGCGTGAGGGTGGCCCGGCCGTCAGTGCCGTCACTATTGATGACAAGGCCACGCTCGATGCCATGCGCCGCGTTCGCGATATCAGCGGTTACATTCTTTGCCCGCATACCGCGGTCGGCTGGAAGGCCGCCGAGGACCTGCTGTCCGCTGATGGCAACAATCTCGACGACGTCGTAGTCTTCGGCACCGCCCATCCGGCCAAGTTCCCGGACGTCCTGCTGGCCGCCTTTGGTGACGCCCAGGCTTCCCGTTTCCCAGGCGATCTGCCGGCCCCCGCGCCGATCAAGATTGGCAACGACTTTGAGGCCGTGCGTAAGGTGCTCGAATCGGAAGCCGGATTCGGCGGCTAAGGCTTATTTCGTCGAGCTGTCCGGATTCGGCTTGGCCGCCTTCTTGGCCGGAGCTGCTTTCTCGGCGGGCGCCTGCTCGATTACGATGATGCAGCCGGAGAGGGCGAGAGAGGTGAAGGCCAGCAAGGCGACGAGGGCAATCTTCACGTGGCGGAGCATGGGCTGTCTGACTGGTTTGGCAAATCCCCAAGACAAAAAGGCCGCCCGCAGGCGGCCTTGGGGCGACTTTCGGCCGGCTTACTCCGTGTCGGACACCGCGAACGTGACGTTCGAGATGTTCGCCTTGGCGAGGCAGTCGAGGACGTTGATTACGCGCTCGTAGCGGGCGCTCTCTTCGGCCTGCACCGTGATGAGGAGCTTTGTCTTGGAGTCCTCAGCGGCCTTCCCCAGCTGCTTCATTTGGTTATACAGGTTCTCGAGGAGCTTGTCGCCGGGCGCACCGACCGGGTCTTCGTTGAGGGTCACTTCTCCGGTCTCGCTAATGCCGATGGTGACTTCGTCGGGTAGATCGGTCTCCTTGGCGGTCTCGGCGTTGCCGGGGAGGGTGGTCTTCAGCTCATGTTCGACCTTCACCGCGCCGGCCATGACCATGAAGAAAAGCATGATCACGAAGACCACGTCGATCATCGGCGCAATCTGGAAGCCGGGCGCAGCTTCGGGCTGTTGTTCGCGTTGTTTCATGGCTTATTCCTCGTGGTTGAGGCCGGAGAAGGCGATGTTGTCGATGCCAGCTTCGGCGCCCCATTCGAGGGCCTTGGAGATGTATTTCGCGTGGCATTCCTTGTCGGCGCGAATCAGTAAGCGGTACTTCTCGTTCGTACCCTTGCGGGCGGCGAGTTCCTTCGCGATGCCTTCCTTGTCGTTGGAGTCGATTTCACGGTCGTCGATCTTGTACTTCGCCTGACCCGTGGTCTTGTCCCAGGAGATATTGATGAGCCCGGCCGCAGCCTTGTCGTCGCGTTTCACGCCGTTGGAGGCGACGGGTAGGGAAATGTTCTTATCGACCTTCAGCACCTGCGACGAGGTGATGGACATGAAGAAGATGAGCAGCACCAGAAGCACGTCGATCATCGGCGCGACCTGGAACTCCGGTTCCCCTTCTCCGCCTCCTCCTCCGCCTGCCATGGCTGTGCTGTTTGGTTAGGGGTGGAAGGAGCTTAAGACTGGACGCTGGAGGAAGCGTTCCATTCCGGCTTGGCGGCGTAGATTTCTTCGTCGCCGACCTGGCGGCCTTGGATTTCTTCGTACGGGAAAGCCCGGAAGAGGCCGGTCACGATTTCCGTGATGTCGTGGATACCCTTGTTGATGCGGTTCGCCAGGAGGTAGTAAGAGATGAACGCTGGGATTGCGATGAAGAGGCCCGAGGCAGTCGCCACGAGCACTTCACCGATAGCTCCGGAGAGCTTGGAGGGGTCGCCCACGCCGGAGGTGCCGAGGGTTTCGAACGCGCTCATCATGCCAGTCACGGTGCCGACTAGGCCGATCATCGGGGTGCAGACGCCGATCACGGAGAGGTAGGAGGAGCGGCCCTTGAGTTCAGCGTTGATGCGGGTGATTTCGGAGATGATCGCCTCTTCGGTCATGGTCTTGCCATCCGGGGTGAAGGCCACACCAGCGCGGACGACGTCGGCGACGGGGGAGCCGGCGGTCTTGGCGAAGGTGTAGGCGCCGACGTAGTCGCCCTTCTTGAAGAGCTCGCGGAGTTGGGTGACATGGTCGACCGGGTAGAGCTTGCCGGCGCTCGTGCGGATGTAGCCGTCGACGATGAACCAGATCATGGCGACGGAGCAGGCCGTGATCGGGTACATGACCCATCCGCCTTCAACGAACAGGTTCATGAGGGTCTTCTTGTGGGCACCGCCAGCGGCTTCTTGGGCCGAGGCAGCAATGGTCATAAGGCCGAGGAAGACGGCGCTGAGGGAGGTGGAACGGAAGTTCATCTTCATGACGATGGGGTGTAGGTTGGTTTTAGGTTAGGATTTGGAAAGGGGCAAGGAATCACTTGTTGGCTTCGACGCCTTCTTCGGCGGCGAGCTTGGGCTTTGCCATGATGACTCCCTCGGGAAGGGGCCCGCCGGCGGCAATCTTCTTCTGGTCAGCCTCGGCCTTAGCACGTTCCTCCTTGGGGAGCATGCGTTTGGCTTCTTCCGCCTCCTGGGAGACGGGGAAGGAGACGATGACGTCGTACAGGTAGCGGTTCGCGATGGACTCGAGTTTCTGTTCGCGCAGGGCAGGGCTGTCCATGCCACGGAAGCAGCGGGCGGCACCGAGCAGGGCCTTGGGGATGAATTCGGTCTCGGAGCCGAAGAACACCGGCACGCGGAGGTAGGTCGTCATCGCCGCTTCGTACTTCTTCGAGGCAAAGAGCGAATTGCCTTTGACGATATGGAGTCGGGCCTGGAGTTCGTTGCTGTCGACCTTGGTGAGGAGTTCGGTCGATTCGGCCACGACGGCGTCATGTTCGCCTTTGCGGGCGCGCTGCATCAGGCGGGCGAGCTGAATTTGGGTGGCGACTTCCGGCAGTTTGGCGGCTTCTTCTTTCTCGAGGTTGTCGAGGAAGGCGGCCGTTGCAGCGTCGTTTGCGAGGCGGTCGAGGGCATCGAGCTTTACAATGGAGGCCTTGACCCACCAGGAGCCCGGCACGTTCTTGATGGGTTCAAAGAACTTCAGCACGGCTTCGACGTTGCCGAGAGCCTTGGCGGGTTCGCCGCGGTTGACGTTAGCCTGAGCCTCTTTGAGGCGGGCAGGCGTCGGCCAGATGATCTCGGTGACTTCGGAGAGCTTACGGGTGAGGGTGACTTCGATGCCGCCTTGGTTGCTCGTGCGATCGATGGTACCTTTCACCACGTTGATCGTGCCTTTCTTTGGGTCGATGACGGCCTTCGGCGGGATGGAGTTATCCATCTTGAAAGGGTCGTTAATTTCCCAGCGTTCGCCTTTAAAGACGAAGGTTTGGGCTGATACGTTGGCGACCGTAATCAGGGCGAGGGCCGGAAGTAAGAGTGAGAGGCGCATGGTAATCAGAGTCCGAGGAGGAAGGCTTTGGCTTCTTGCGCTTCGCGGGTGTCCTTGATGCGGTCCTTCTCGAGCATCTCCTTCAGGAGCACCTTGGCGGCGTCCTTCTGGTCGAGCTTCGTGGCAAGGATCTTCGCATTGGAGAAATAGGCCTTCGCGGCCCAGACCTCATATTTCTTCCAGGTCATGTGGCAGCGACGGTAGTAGGCGATGGAGCGGGCAAAGCCATCCTTGGCGCTGTCGGGCTCGTTGTTGAAGAGGGAGTTGATCGTCACGGTCGTCTTGCTTTCCTCTTTGTTATCCAGTTTGACGGTGAGCGTTGCGGTGAACACGCCAGCGGTTGCGTAAGTGTGGGTGGGCGTCGGCTCGGTCGAAGTCGGGAGCTTGTCGCCGAAGTCCCAGAGATAGCTCACTTTGCCCTTGTTCGACAGTGCTGCCCCGGCGGAAGCGAATTTCACGGTCAAAGGCGCCACTCCTGAAGTGGGAGACGTGCCCGCCAACTCTTTCGGCACACTGGCCAAGTCAGTCCCTTCCTTGGGTTTTTTGATCAGGCTGGGCTTCCCTTCCGCCATCTGGATGGCGTTGCGCTCATGGATTAGGCCGAGCCAGTAGAGCGAGGCGGCCGTCTTGTCGCCGCGCCACTCCTTGGTCCGGATGATCTCTTCGAAGGCCTTGAAGGCCTCCTCCATTCTCATGAGCTCGGTAAGGGCGCGGGCGCGCGTGAAGCGCAGGTCGAGTTCCTTCGACATGAGGATGTTATTCTCGATGGCTTCGTTGCAAAGCGAGAGGGCCTCGGCGTACTTCTTGTTCGCGAAGGCGATCTCCGCCAGGCCGGCGAAGCTGTAGTCGGCGTATTCCGAGGCGCGGGAATGCTCGAGGATGTAGCCGAAATAATCGGCGGCCTTCTTGTGGTCGCCTTTTGCGAGGAGGCTATCGCCGACGAGCGCAAGGATCGTCGGGTTGAGCTCCTCGGCCTTGAAGTTCTGGGCGATCTTGGCGAAGTTGTCGGCGGTCTTCTCCGGCTCGCGGGTGAAAATGGCCAGCTGGCCGAGCGCGAAGAAGCCGCGGGCCTGGGCGACCAAGGAGGCGCGGTTTTCCTCGAGGCGGAGGAGCTTAGTGAGTTCCTTCTCGGCCTCGGCGCTGGTATAGGCACCAGGTTCGGGCTTCGCTCCGGGCTTCACGCGCTTGACCTTGCGGGCGAGCTTCTCGGCGAGGAAGACGATGAGCTTCTCGGTGCCTTCTTGGGTACGGTCGTTGATCGACTCAGAGACGGCGTCGGAAAGGATCTTGAGCGCGCGCTTCTTCTGGTCGGCGATGGAGACCTGGCGCTTAGCCTCGACCTTGGCCAGTTCGACTTCGAGTTCGGTGGAGAGCTTCCGGACGGATGCCTTGGCGACGTCAATCTCGGGTTGGGTGACACCCTGCTTACGCTCGACTGTGTCGACGGCCTTGCGGGCCTCGGCGAGCTGGGCGCTGAATTTCTTGCGGACCTTTTCGGCTTCGGCGGCGAACTCCGGCATGTCGCCCATGCGCTCGGTGGAGCGGATGACCTCATAGAGATAGGTCATCGCCTTCGGGTCGTTGTGGTTCCAGTCGAAGATTTCCTTGAAGAGGTCGCGCATGCGCTTGTGCTCGCCGCGTCCCGGGAGGAGTTTACGAAGCTCGCCGAGGGCGAATTCCAGGGCTTGCGGATTAGTGCGGGCGCTCTTGGCTGCGGCCTCGTAGGCGTCGATGGCCTTGTTTGTCACGGCTTCCTTCTCTTTCTCGACCTTGGTGCGGATTTCGACGAACTTGTCCTTCTCTGAGGTCTTGGCGTTGATGCGGACGTCGAGGTCGGCGGCCTTGACGCGCTTGTCGATCTCGTCGGCGAGGCGGATGTTGGCGTCGGCAATCAAGGTGTAGACTTCGGGGGTCTGGGCGATGACTTCGTCGCTGCGGTCCTTGGAGAAGTCCTTGAGCCAGTCTTCGCAGAGTTTGATCGTTCCTGGGATGTCTGGGGGGCTGATGCCGAACTTCACGATGGCCTGACGGTAGCGGACATCGGGGATGAACTGGCCCTTCGGATACTCCTGCTCGTACTTGTCGAAGCTAACCTTGGTCTCCTTGTACTTGCCTTGGAAGAACGAGCAGAGTGCGTTCATGTAGAGCACCTGCTGGCGGACGGGGGAGCTCGGGTACTTCTTGAGGAATTCGTCGAACGCTTTCTGGGCCAGGGCCCAGTCGACCTGTGAGAAGAGGCAGGCGGCGATGCGGAAATCGATCTCCTCGGCCACTTCCGGGGTAAGATTATTCACGTTCGCCAGGACCCACTTGTAATGGGCGATCGCCTCGGGGAATTCTTCGCGTTCCTGCGAGATGTCGCCGAGGATCAGGGCGATGGGCGAGACTTGGTCGTCCTTGGGGAACTTCTGGATGAACTCCTTGCACTTCGCCTGGGCTTCGCTGTTACGACCGATTCGACGCAACGAGACGATGTGATAGTAGTAGGCACCGGAGATCCGGCTGAAAGCGGGGCTGTTCTCGAAGATATCGAGGAAGGCGACATGGGCTTCCCAGGGGCGCTTGAGCTCGAGCAGGCAGAGGCCGATGCGGTAGGAGATGAACGCGTCGTAATCCTTGTTCGCGGTGAACTCCTCCTGGATCTTCTTGAACTGGGCAACCTCCTGCTTGACCCGCTCGATATTCGCGGTCTGTTCCGGATTCGGCTTGGGAAAATTCTTGGTCAGGGCGTCTGCTTCGGCCTGCTTGCTTTCGATTGCCCGGCCGAACGAATTGGTGAGGCTGGCGCGGCGCAGCGTGCCTTGGTAGTTGGTCAGCGCCTGACGGTAGAAGTCGGCGCGGAAGTTCTCGTCGGCGGCCGATTCGGCGGCGGCGAAACGTGCGTCACCGATCTCGAGGCGCTGGAAATTCGAGCGGACAACCTCGACGGGCGAGCCGCTGCTCTTGGCGTCAATCTCGTTCTTGAGCTGGCTCGCTTCCTTCGTGAGACCGAGCTTAGTGTACATTTCGACGAGCTTATACGCGGCTTCGCGGCGCTCGGGAGTGCTGATGCCGTCGGCGGTGGCCTGCTTGAGTAAGCCGATGGCCTGGGAGTAGGCGGCTTTCTTGGCCTCTTCCGGCGCGCTCTTGTTTCGATCGACGATGATTTGGGCCGAGAGCGTGAAGGCGTTCACGCGCTCTTCGGGGCGGGCGAGTGTGTTGGTGCGGATCTTCTCGAGTCGTGCCAGGGCGAGGTCCCACTTGCCTTGCTTCGAGAAAGCTTCGATGAGCAGGAGTTCGGCGGTACCGCGGCGGTTATCGTTGTCGAAGAAGTCTTCGGTGCCTTTGGGGAATTTATCCAAAAAGGCCGTCAGTTCGGTTTCGGCGCGCGGCCAGTCTTTGATGAAGAACTGGCAGATCGCCTTACGGAAGGACACGACGGCCTTGAGCTTCGGCTCTACATCAACGGCCTTGGTGTCCAGTTCCTCGAAGAGGGCCAAGGAGTCCTTGTACTTCTTCTCCTCAAGGGCCTTCTCGGCCGACTTGAAGAGAATGGAGAGAGGGTCTTCCTGTTTTGCGGCGGCCGCCGCAGGCTTGGTGGCCTGGGCGTGCAGACGGCCAGTGAGCGGTGTCACGGCGAGGAGGACGGCGAGCAGTGCGGCCTTGGCCAGTTTGTAGGTGCGGGACTCTTGGATAAGCATCGGGTGAAGGGAGCGCTGGGCTCCGCGTCGGGGTGTGTTCAGAATTTGCCAAGATGCCCAGCGTTGCCAAGCAATAAGCCCATTTTAGTCCTCCGAATTCGGCATCAATCGCCCCCGGGGTCTTCTCCTGTGAATAACTCAGGCGCCGGGCTTCAAGCCGGTGGCCAAAATTGTCTCGAAGGCGGGCTCCTTGACCTCTTTGGCGACCACGCGAACCTCGGAATGGCTGAAGCCGGCTTCCTCGATCCAATCGTGCAGGTCGTTTTCCTTGAAGCCCAGCCAGCGGTCGGCGTAAAGCTCGCGTGCCTTTTCGAAGCGATGGGCTCGGAGGTCGAGAATCAAGAGGCGGCCACCTGGTTTCAGGATGCGGAAGGCTTCCGCCAGCGCCTGGCGGGGGTTTTCCGCATGATGCAGGGCTTGGCTGAGGAGGGCCAGGTCGATGCTGCGGTCAGGCAAGGGGACTTTCTCGATATTGCCTAGGATGTACGTCAGGTTCCGTAGGTGTTCTTTCTTGGCCAAGGCCCGACCGACCTGAACCATCCGAGGGGAGTTGTCGACGCAGTGGACGCTTTCGGCCTGCCGGGCCAGAAGTCGCGAAAGCGTACCGTCGCCGGCTCCGAGGTCAGCGATGCGCACCCGCGGGGTCAGTAGGAAGAGCATCTGGCCGATTGCCTCCCAGGAGCGCCCCGGGCAGTAATTCCGGCCAAGCCGGTCGGCGACGAGGTTGAAGTGTTGCTCGGCCTTTTGGCGCCGCTTTTCGACGATGCGTTGCAGGGCGCGTTGGTCGGCCGCAGCTTTCGGTTCGCGGGCACTGGCCGCCAGGGCGGCCTCGACGACGCCAGCGACGCTCACGGGCAAATCCCGCGCCAGTGCATAGTAGGATTTTTTACCGTCGCGACGATCCTTGACCAGCTGGGCCTTGCGGAGGAGCGCGAGGTGCGTCGAGATGCGTGACTGGGGTAGTCCGAGGATCTCCTGCAGCTCGCCGACCGCCAGTTCGCCGCGCTGTAAGAGTTGCAGCATGCGGGACCGGGTCGGGTCGGCCAAGAGGCGCAGGGTTTCCCAAGGGTCGGACATGTGGGCAGGTTGGGGCGCGGCGGCGTCCGTGTCAAAAGAGGAAGCCCCGTTTCCGAGGCTTCTTCAGCGGGCCATTTGGCTGCTTGCTTAGCGCTTGTCGACCCAGCGGGTGATGCGGATGACCGTCCAGGATTCCGCCTTGCCGTTGATGTTGGTCGTGAACGTCTCGCCGGTCTTGTGGTTCAGGAACTGCTTGGCCAGCGGGGAGATGTACGAGAGGATGTTCTCCTCCGGCTTACCGTCCCAGGCGCCGAGGATGTCGTAGGCAATCTCAACTTGGTCGGAGCCGCGGCGCAGTACGATGCTGGAGCCGATGCTGATGTCGTCGGCTTTCGCTTCCTTGAAATCGGTTACCTTGGCCTTCTTGAGCATACCGTCGAGCTCGGCGCGGCGGGCGGCGAGGGTGTCATGGTCCTGACGGGCCATCTTGTATTCGGAATTTTCCTTCAAGTCGCCATGTTCCTTGGCGATCTGGATGGCTTCCTTGATCGCGGGGAGGCGCGCCTTGACGATGTCCTCGAGTTCGCGCTCCTTTTCTTCCTTGGAGTGCTTGGAGACGAAGAGTTCCTTCTCCTCGGCTTCGGAGCCGGAGTGCTTGGACTTGGCGAGGCGCTGCACGTGCGGCTCGATCTTGGCGAGGCGCGAGAGGAGGGCCTTCTTGGTCATCTCGTCGAAACCTTGGCTGCTCATCATCGTACGGGTGAGGTCGAAGATGGTCTCGCTGTCAGCCTTCTTGCCGTCGGCTGGGGCCAGAATGCTGGCGATGAGTTCCTTGTCCTTGATCAGCTCGTTAGCCAGAGGGATGCGGGCCGTGGAGTTGGACTCGAGCGATTCGGTGTCGATGGACGAAAGAATGGCGCCGAGCAGCGAGGGGTTGATCAATTGGGAGACGATGCCCGCGTACTTCTTGGAGTCGCGGTTCTTGATGATCCAGATGATTACCGGAGCGCGGAGTTCGCGGGTCTCGAGCCACTGAGCGAAGCGGCTGGCAACGGCAGCGGCGAGTTCCTGGTCGCACAGATAGGCAATGGACTCGGAGACGAGCTTGGCGGAGCCGCTCTTGGTGCCGCCGATGTCGCGGTTACGGAGTAGATCAAACGCACGTTCGGCCCAGTTATCACCGTGGTGGGCACGGACGAGGTCGAGCAGGCTGCGGATCTTCTCGGTGGTGTGAGGGATGTTCAGCGCGACGAAGGCGAGGTCGCTTTCGGTGCAGAGGGCGATGATTTCGGAAGCGGTGGGGCTGACGGTCTCGACGTTCTCGACGGCGGAGCGGAAGAACTTGTCGCGGTTCCAGATACCGCCCAGGATGGCTGGCAGGTTGTCGCGCTTACGGGCGGTTTCGAGCTTCTTGATTTCCTTGGATAGGTCGGCGGAAACTTTATCGAGATTGGCAGGGGTGGCGGCTGAACGGGTTTCGGTAGCGGTGGCGCCGGCGAGTTCTTCGAGGAGGACGAGCTTACGTTCGAAGTTGGGGGCGCTTTCGTATTGGGCGAAAAGGTCTTCGCCGAGGTCCTTCGGGGCTTCGAGCAGGGCGTACAGGCCGCCTTTGCGCTCAGGGACGAGGATGGCGCGGTCCTTGCGGAGGGCGGCGCGAGCCTTGGTCCACCAGGCCTTAAAAGAGGTGGCGCGATCCTTGCCGGCAGGCAGGGAGGCGAAATAGACGCGGTCGAGATTGGCTTCGAGGGCGTAGGAGGTGCATTCGCCAGTAGGGTACTCGGCGAGGAGGGCCTTCACGACGCCGGCGGGGTCGTTGGCGACCATGTTGGCGACCTCGGCCTTGCTGGTGTCGGCGTAGGCCTTGGCTACCACGCCGTTGGGATTGATGACCTCGATCTTGCCGAGGAAGAAGGCGGCATCCATGGCGTGGGCCTTCTTATTCTGTTCAGGGAAATCGACGGTGAGGCGCTTGGTGGCTTCGTCGTAGGCGCGGATGACGCCGATACCCCAGGCTTGGTGGAGGCAGAAGGCTGGCTGACCCGTGGCGACCAAGTCGATGGCGGCCTGCAGGGAGTTGATTTTACCACCTTGTGGGTTGTGGGCCTTGTTGCTCATTGCAAAAATGGGTTTTGGGGATAACAATTCTTACTTGCAAGCAGGAAGGCGGGGGTGCTTTGGGGTCTACGCCTCGATGGCTCTCCCGACCTGCGTCACCTATGGCCTTTAAGCCCGAAAAACCCTCAATCCACGGCGAAACCCCCGAGACTCTCGGCGAGCGCTTGGTTGCTGATGGTCACCCGCGCTACCGGTCGGGGCAGATTTTCGAATGGCTCTACCCCCGCCGGGCCGAAACCACGGAGGCGATGACCAACCTTCCGGCCAACCTGCGGGCCTGGCTGGCGGCGCATTACGATTTCGAGGCCACCAGCCTGGTCCAGCGCAAGGCCTCTTCCGACGTCACCCAGAAGATCCTTCAGCGGCTCCGGGACGGCTCCCTGATCGAGACTGTCATCATCCGGGCACCCATGGAGGGGGTCGGGCAGGAAAAGTCTCGCCGGACGATCTGCATCTCGACCCAGGTCGGCTGCGCCTATGGCTGCAAATTCTGTGCTTCCGGCCTCGACGGCTGGAAGCGAGACCTCTCGATCGGCGAGATCGTCTCCCAGCTTGTCCAAGTCTGCCGCATCGAGGACAAGGCTGACCCAGCCCGTGCCGCCGAAGGCCTCGCTTCGTTCGACAACATCGTCGTGATGGGCATGGGAGAACCGCTCGCCAATTACGAGAACCTGATGTCGGCCCTGCGTATCGTGAACGCGCCATGGGGCTTCGGCTTTGGCGCCCGCCGCGTGACGATTTCCACTTCTGGCGTCGTCCCGAAAATCCTCAAGCTTGCCGAGGAGCCGTTGGGCTTCCGTCTGGCGATCAGTCTGCACGGCGCGACCAATGAGGTCCGCAACCAGATCATGCCAGTGAATAAGAAGTACCCGCTGGAGGAGCTCATCCCTGCGGCCAAGGCCTTCGCCCGCAAGCATGGCCGTATGCTGACCTTGGAGTTCATCCTCATCGAGGATATCAACGACTCGCTGGAGCAGGCTAAGAAGCTCGCCGTCATCGCCCGCGAGCTGCACGCACACGTCAATCTTATCCCCTATAACAAGGTGGAAGGCCTCCCTTGGGTGCGGCCGTCCCTAACGCGTCAGGACCGGTTCGTGAAGGAGCTGCGCGCGCTCGGCGTGACGGCGACACTGCGTCGCGAAAAGGGTCACGATATCGATGCCGCTTGCGGGCAACTGCGACTGCAGACGGAGAAGGCGGAGTCCAGCGGGGCTTCGCCGCCGCCGGCGGCCGCCTAGGCCGTCAACCCACGCACGAAAGCTTTGCGGTCCGGCGCCTTGAAGAAGGCGGTGCCGGCGACGAACGTGTCGGCGCCCGCCTCGCGGCAGCGTAGGCCCGTCTCGACGTTGATGCCGCCATCGACCTCCAGACGGAACGTCGCGCCGCGCTTGGCGCGTTCGGCCGCGATGAAGCGGATGCTATCAAGGACAGAGGGAATGAAAGACTGACCGCCGAAGCCAGGGAAGACGGTCATGCAGAGCACGAGATTGACGTCGTCGAGGTATGGCAGCAAGCGTCGCGGATCGGCGTCCGGATTCATCGCGATACCGGCGGAAAGTCCTGCATTCTTGATTGCGGCGATTGTCTTGGCGACATCATGGTCGGCCTCGACATGCACGGTGAGGCGCTCGGCGCCGGCCTTAACGAACGCGGCTATGAAGCGGTCGGGGTGGGTGAGCATCAGGTGCACATCAAAGTGCAGCTTGGTCAGCGGACGCAGGTCAGCGACGACCTGCGGTCCGAAGCTGATGTTGGGCACGAAGTGCCCGTCCATGATGTCGATATGGAGCCAGGTCAGGCCGGCTTCTTCCACCGCGCGGACACCCTGTGCGAATGCGCCGTGGTCGGCGGCGAGCAGAGAGGGGGCGACGACGGTGGGATTCATGCTTACCAAGCGGTCGTCGCGGCTTCGCGGATCTGGGCGGCGATGTCGCCAAACAAGGGCGCCCCGAGGCTGAGTTCCTCGGCGGCGGGATCGCCCGCGATCTGCAGTGTGGCGGTGGACCTAAAGGTGCGGTCTTTGAAGAGCGTGCGTTTGCCGCCGTCGACCGTCAGGGTGCAGCGTACTTCGAAAGTCACGCGATAGCTCGTGAAGGCATAGGCGTCGCCGGTCTTGGTCGTGAAGCCGTCGCGCTGGTAGCGGGTGACTTCCGCGGCGAGCAGCGCGTCGCCGGGACCAATCTTGATACGCGGATCCGAGGCCAAGGCTTCGACAATCTTACCGTGCAGCACGGCGTGCGTGCCGGTGCGGGAGGTAGAGTTGCGGATCGGGGCGACCTCGATGTGGTGGAAAGCGGCCTTCGGTCCGCCGAGGCGGTAGGCGGAGCAGCCGGATAGGACGGCGACGATTAGGACGAGTAGTCGCTTCATCGGCGTTCGTTATCGGTCGCGGACTTCGGAGCTTCCTTCTTGAAGCCGAGCGCGTCGAGGTCTTCGCCGACGGACTGTGGCTTGGTTTCACCGACGACTCGCGGACGCGGGAAGGTCCCGAGCAGGCGGTCCGCGATGGTCTTGGGCGGATTGGGGTCTTTTAGGATGCGGGCGAGGAGTTCTTCTGCTTCCTTGGCCGCCGCTGACTCGGGGGCGATATTGCGGCAGGCGTTAGCCATTAGCTTGGCACCTTCCGGGTTGTTACGGTCGAAGAAGTAGAACTTGGCGAGTCCCAGGCGGGCCCGGGCGGCGCGGTCGCGGAGGATGGCAATCTGTTCGATGGCCTGCTTGGCGCGGGGGTCGTTGGGGAACTGGTCGGCCAGCGTGCGCCAATGGTCGGCAGCTTCGATCGTCGTGGCCTGATCCCACGCCGGTCCGAGCGACTCCTTTGCGCGGAGTGTGGCGAGCATCTCGAGTGCTTCCGGGGCGAATTTTGAGGTCGGGTAGTCGCTGACGAGGCGTTCCAAAGCATCGTTCGTCTTTTCGGTCAGGCCGCGCTCCTTGCCCAGACGCGCGGTGCGAATCAGGCATTCGTCGGCGAGGGGTCCGTTCGGGGCGAGGCGGACGGCCTTCTGCCAAAGTACGATGGCTCCTTCCGGATCGCGGAACCAGGGGAACCAGCCGCCTAGCTTCCGACGTTCGCCGTCGGCGAGACGGTTAGCGATTTCGAACTGCAGCTTCACGGCGTCGGCGAAACCGGCGAAACTCGAATGGCGGGCGTAGAGGTCGTCGATCAGCTCGGTGGCCAGCTCGAACTCGTGGCGGCTGGCGTTGAGGCGGGCGCGTTCAAGGATGGAGACGGCTTCCGCTTCGGTGCCGGCGTTAGCTTCGCCGATGGTGGTCCACGCGCCGATGGCGGAGCCGATGCTTCCGTCGGCCGCTTCCTGCGAGGCGTGGTTCATCGCGAGCAGTACGACGGCTAGGCGTGAGGGTGGAGTCACGTCGACTGCTGATCCTGGCTTCACTTGCCAGGAGCCCTCGAAGCGTTCGTACTCCGCATGGGCGATGGGGCCGTGCAAGAGCGCGACGGCGAGGAGGGTTTTAGCGAGGTGGTTCATGCCAGCGGAGAAGGGTTGCGCCCCAGGTGAGACCGGCGCCGAAGGCGACGATGAGGACGAGGTCGCCATGCTTGATCTTGCCGTCTTTCCAGGCTTCTTCAAGCGCAAGAGGAATCGAGGCCGCGGACGTGTTGCCGTAGCGATCGAGGTTTGAGGGGAAGCGGTCCATGTCCACGTTGAGCTGGCTCGCGACGGCCTCCAGAATACGGCTGTTCGCTTGGTGCGGGATGAACCATGCGACCTGTGCCGATTTCACGTCGCACTTGGCAAGGACGCGTTCGCAGGATTCGGCCATCACGCGCACGGCGTGGCGGAAGACTTCCTTGCCATTCATCCTTAGGAAGTGCTTGCCGTCGCGTAAGGAGTCCGCGGTCGCCGGGGCGGCGGAGCCGCCACCCGCACAATGCAGGAGCTCGGCGTTATTGCCGTCGGCACCGAGGATGTTGCCGAGTAGGCCGACGTTCTTTTCGGGGGTGGTCTCGAGGAGGACGGCTCCAGCGCCGTCGCCGAAGAGCACGCAGGTCGTCCGGTCTGACCAATCCACCACGCTGGAAAGTTTTTCGGCACCGACGACGAGGGCGCGGCGGTAGGATCCGGAGCGCATCATGTCCTTGGCGACTTGGAGGGCGTAGACGAAGCCGGAGCAGGCGGCGGAGACGTCGAAGCAGGGGATGTCGCGGCGTAATCCGAGCTTGGCCTGAAGGAGGCAGGCGGTGGACGGGAAGGGTACGTCCGGTGTCATCGTCGCGACGATGAGTAGATCGACGTCGGCGGGGGTCAGTCCGGCCCGTTCCAGCGCCTTGGCGGCGGCCTTCGCGCCCATGTCCGAAGGATTCTCGTCCGGTCCGGCGATACGGCGTTCCGCAATCCCCGAGCGCGTCTTAATCCACTCGTCGGAGGTGTCCACCATCGTGGACAGTTCGGCATTGGTGAGCTTGCGTTCCGGGGTGTGGACGCCGATGGCCCGAATGAAGACTGATAACTCAGCGCTGCTCATCGATGCGTGAGAAAAGACCCCTTAGGCGGGGAAGGGAACACTAAAACCTCAGGCTTCCTCCGGGGTCGAGGAAATGACCGTATTCGCCTCGGCCAACGAGGTGAGCATGCGGTGCCCGGCGCCATGGCCGAGGGCTTCAAGCCCTAGACGGATGGCGCTGGCGATACCTTGGCGATTACTCGAGCCGTGGGCCTTCATGACGAGTCCGGTGAGTCCGAGGAGTGGGGCACCACCGTAACGTTCTGGCTTCAGTTTGCCTTTGAGATCGCGCAAGAGCGGGAACATGGCGATGCCGCCAGCCAGATAGACCGGATTGCTCTTCACTTTGCTGCCGACCATGTCGCGGACCATGTAGACGAGGCCTTCAAGGGTCTTGAGGATCACGTTGCCGGTGAAGCCGTCGGTTACGACGACGTCACAAGCGTCGCCGAAAACGTCGAAGCCTTCAACGGGTCCGACGTAATTGATGCGCCCGCCCATGGCTTTGAGCAGGGTGTGGGTACGATTGATGCGCGGGCCACCTTTACCTTCTTCGGTGCCGACGGAGAGGAGGCCGACGCGTGGGCTGGTGATGCCGAGGGCGCTTTGGGCGTAGATAGAGCCGAGAACGGCGTTGTGGACCATCTGGGCGGGGGTCGCCTCGGGGTTGGCACCCACGTCGAGCATGACAAAGTGGCCTTCACGGCGAGGCATGATAGCCGCGAGGGCGGGGCGCTCGGCGCCTTCCATCGGGCGGACTTTAATCGTGCCAGCGGCGACAAGGGCCTTGGTGTTGCCAGTCGAGACGACGACGTCGACTTCCCCGGCTTTCAACATCTCGAGCGCGATCACCATCGAGGAATCACGCTTGGATTTCAGGACGGCCATCGGGGCGTCGTCCGACGAGACGATGCTGGCGGCGTTGCGGAAGCTAACGCGTTCGCTCTTCAGGACGCGATGCTCTCTGGCGAGCATGCGGAGGTTGTCTTCATGGCCGACGAGCACGAGCCGATCGTCTGGCCCGATGTAGTCTTCCTTAAAAGCGAGAGCAGCGGCGGCGACGGCTTCCGAAGGGCCCATGTCGCCACCCATGCAGTCGAGGGCGATACGGTGGCCTTTCTTCGGAGTGGCTTCGGTCATGAGGTCGGGCGGAGCCCGGTTGGAGCTTAGGCTCCGGTGTCCAGGACCTGGCGACCGCGATACTTGCCCGAGGTCGGGTCGACGCGGTGGGAGCGGCGAAGAGCACCTGATTCGCCGTCTTTAACGAGCTTCGGGGCGCGGAACTGGTTGGCGGCACGACGGAGTCGGCTGCGGCGTTTGGACTGTTTACGTTTCGGGTTGGCCATGGTTCTACGCTGGGATGAGGGTCGGTTCTACCCCTACCGCCCCCTCGGTCAAGCCCCCTTTCCATTCCCTTGCGAATGTGGGCGGGTTTGTTTGTCTGGCCCGATGCCCGGCCATCCCGCCCTTTTCCTCGATCGCGACGGTAACCTCATCCGTGACCACCACCACACCTGCCGGGAGGACCAGATTGAGCTGATCCCGGGGGTGAAGCCTGCCCTGGCGGCCTGCCTCCACGCCGGCTATCGCCTCTTCGTGCTGACGAACCAGAGCGGCATCAATCGTGGATTCTTCACATGGGCGCAATACGAGGCGTGCAACCGCCGTATGCTTGAATTGCTCGCGTTGCCGGCTCCTGGCATCCTGGAGATAAAGGCGGCGCCGGAGCGGCCCGATGAGCCATCCCTGTACCGCAAGCCGAGTCCGCGCTTTATCCTGGAGAAGATCGCCGAGCACGGACTCGATCCGGCGCGCTGTTGGATGACCGGCGACCGCGTTTCCGATTGGGAGGCCGGACTCAACGCCGGTATTCGCTCGTGTGCGATGCGCAGCGGGGCGGCGAAGTCTGAGGAGCTTTTGGAGGCCGCCAGTCGGGGTTTCGCGGTATATGATGATTTCCCTGCTTTCGTGCGCTCTGAGCTGAAGCTGGACTTCTAGGCCAACAAAAAGGACGAACCGGGTGGTTCGTCCTTTGATCGCCTGAGTGAGCGGATTAGGCCTTCGGCTTTTCTTTATCGCAGGGGCACTTGCCGTCCTTCTTCTCTTCGCCGGCAGCAGCCTTGGGCTTTTCCTTTTCGCAAGGGCACTTGCCGTCGTCCTTCTTCTTTTCTTCGGAGACGATGGCCTTAGGCTTTTCCTTTTCGCAAGGGCAGTTGGGGCACTTGCCGTCACCCTTCTTCTCTTCGGCGCTGACGAAAGCGGCGGAGAGGGCGAGGATGCCGACGGTGAGAGTGAGGAGCTTGAGGAACTTGGAGTTCATGGTAGGACTACATGGTCACCGATAATTGGCCCAAGTCAATCGGTCGAAGGCCATTTCGGGGAGTGAGTTACCCTACTACTCTAGCTCGGCCCGAATATGAGTAAGGTCGCCCTGTATTTTTGTTAAACCACTGCCAGGCAACCAGTTGCTGCCACTATTTGTCTGATAGATACGCTTATTTTTAAGGCAAACTAGGTCCCTGACCCCCGGAATCCGTCTCATTTCGGCGGCTTTCTCTGGCCCTGGCGTGACGGCGCCATCCGTTCGGGAGTCCTGAATCCAGAGCACGGCGTCCGGCTTCGCAGCGACAAGGAGCTCCCAGTCGAACTTGATCCAGGCGCCGCGCGACAGGGCTGAATTCAATCCGGCGGCCGCCAAGGGTTCGGCAAGATAACTATCCGGGCCGGCCATGACTCCGTCCCAGATGACGATGATCTTTCGCGTGGTCGTCACGGGTCGGTTGGCGAGGGGCGAGGTAACCTTCTTTGCGGCCTCGGTGCGGCCGGTGGCTCCGCCGAGCAGTCGGATATCCTTGCTGACCGAGTCCTTCGCTTCGGGGTTCAGTACGATGGTGCGTAATCCGGCCTTGGCGCACTTCTCTGCCCAGAGTGGATTGGCCATACGCGGGATGATCACGAGATCTGGTTTCGTCCTGAGCAGGCGCTCGAGGTCAGGCATGAAAACGTCGGCGTCGCGCGCGGCGGCATGGTCCTTGGGTAAGGGGCACCAGCGCGTGGCCATGACGATCTCCTCGGCGCAGCCGAGATCGAGCAGGGTCTGGGTCGCACCCGGACTATAGCTGGCTATCCGATGCCCGCCGGCGTTCAGCGTCAGGCTCATCACCAGCCAGAGGATCCATGCGCGCATTAGACGGAGAGGAGTCTGGCCAGGCGCATCGCTGAATCGAAGCTGCCACGGTCCGCCTTGCCTTGCCCGGCGATTTCGTAGGCGGTGCCGTGGTCGGGGCTCGTCCGCACGTGCTTGAGGCCGAGACTCAGGTTCGCCGAAGTCGCGAAATCAACGGCCTTCAGCGGGGCGAGGCCTTGGTCGTGATAGATCGCGGCGACCGCATCGAACTCGCCTTGGAGATGACGATGGAAGACGGTGTCGCCCGGAAGCGGGCCGACGACCTCATGGCCTTCGGCGCGCAAGGCTTCGACGGCTGGCCTGATAATGGCATCGTCTTCCTTGCCAAGTAGGCCCCCTTCGCCGGCGTGTGGGTTGAGTCCGCACACGGCGATACGCGGTCGGCGATCGCCGAGTTTCACGCGTAGGCCGATGAGCGCGAGTACCGTGCGCCGGATGTCCGCACCGGAAATGGAGCGAGGCACTTCGGAGAGAGGGACGTGCCAAGTGACGAGTCCGACGGTCATCTTCCCTCCGGCAAAGGCCATCACAGGCTCGCCGCTCCAGCGTGAGGCGAAGAATTCCGTCTGGCCGGGGAAGACGTAGCCCACGCCCGCCAGGCCTTTCTTGTTTACCGGACCAGTGACAACGGCGGCGAAACGCGCACCGGTGGTACCACGTGCGGCAAGCTCCATCGCTTCGATCGCAATCCGCTGGCCGGCTTCATCGGGTTTACCCGGATGAGTGATGAAATCTTTCGGGCCGACGGCGATACCCTGGCCGAGCTTCTCAATCCAATCAGCCGGGCCGATGGGCACGACGGTGGACGCCGATGCCGGGTGCGCTTTCAGCCAGCTGGCAATGAGTTCCGGTCCGACTCCGGCCGGGTCTCCGCAGGTGACGGCGATGGACAGGGTGCTCATTCGGGCGAGACAAAGCGGCCACGCTTGCCGCCGAGGAAGAAGTTCAGGAAATCGTGCGCTTCCAAGGTCTGGTAGTCACCCTCTTCGAGGGCCTTCTGCGCGTGCTTCGCGCAAGCGCCGTGCGTGGCGTAGACCGCATGGTAGGCGCGCTTGATCTCCGCGACGGCTGGGGCCGGCACGGCGCGTCGGCGGAGGCCGACGAGATTCAGTCCAGAGATCAGGTTACGGCCGTGGGCCAGCGCGTTCGGGGGGACGTCTTCTGTGATGACGGCGTTGCCCGAGACGAGCGCACCGCCGCCGATGCGGCAAAATTGGTGCACCGCCACGCCGCCGCTGATGAAGGCCTTGTCCCCGACGTGCACGTGGCCGCCGAGCATGCAACCGTTGGCAAGAATGACATCATCGCCGAGCACGCAATCGTGGGCGACATGACTGCCGGCCATCAGGAGACACTCGGCGCCGATGAGGGTGTTTTCTCCGGCTTTGGTCGCTCGATGAATCGTCACATGCTCGCGGATTACCGTTCGGTCGCCGATGCGCGTGCCAGAATCCGTGGCGGGGTCGAAGGCGAGATCCTGCGGATCGCCGCCAACAACGGCGAAGTGGTCGACGCGCACGCCGGCACCGAGTTCAGCCCGCGCCTTAATAATTGCATGGGCCGCGATGCGGCAGCCGGCTCCGAGCTTTGCGCCCGCTTCGATGATCGCAAAAGGACCGATCTCGACGTCGGGGCCGAGTCGGGCGGAAGGGTGGACCTGGGCGGAAGGGTGGATCACTTCGGAGGGGTGGCACTGCCGAACAGCTCGAGTTGGGCGGCCTTGACCATATCGTAGACGCGAAGCAGGCGGAGCAACTGCAACGTGTCAGATTTCGCGTAGCTCTGGTTCGATTCGACCACTTGGACGAGGTTCTCGAGGATCGTCCGGAAGGTCAGCACATGGTCGACGCCGCTTTCGCGGAGGAGGGTGATGCTTTCGGAGCGCTGTGGTTCCGTGGCCGGGATACCTGGTAGCACGAGGATCTTCGCCATCGGCTGGCCCTCGGGCGACGTCAGATCGGCGAAGGCCTCCTTCGCGGACTTGACGGCTTCCTCGCGGACGAACTCGAGTAGGTCGCCCTTCTTGATCATCGTCGGGGTGATGGCCTTGGTCGTGTGCCAGGCTTTCACCGCGACGACCGCGGCACTGATTTTCGGCAGGTCCGAACTGAAAAGTTGGAAGGGGGCCTCGGCTCCGCGCTGCGGCGACGGATTGATCACCAGCAGGTCGCCTTCTTCATCGGCGCGTTTCCTGCGGGATTGGACGGCGTACTTGCGCGACTGACGCACAAAGAAGCCGTTCATCTCGAAATACTCGCGGACCAGACTGTCGTCGAAACCCGCCATTGGGCAGAGGATGCGGCGGGGAGGGCGGCTTGGTCAACCCGCGATGACGTTTAGAGCACGAAGCCAGCCGGAGCAATCGCTACGGTGAACTCGCCTTTGAGTGAGCCCGCCTTCAACGCTGGCAGCAGTTCAGCCAGGGGTGCTGTGCGGATCGTCTCGTGCAGCTTGGTGAGCTCGCGGCCGACGCAGACGACTCTTGCGGGGCCGAGGATCTCAAGCATCTCGTCCAGGAAGTCGCTGATGCGGTGGCAGGATTCGTGCAATACAAGGGTCTCGTCGGCTTCCTTGAGGCCTTCCAGGAAGCGACGACGAGCGGCTGATTTCGGCGGCAGGAAGCCGACGAAGCGGAATGCGTTGGTCGGGAGGCCGGAGGCAGAGAGCAGGGCCACGATTGCGCAAGGTCCGGGCAAGGGGGTGACGGTCAGTCCGCGGCGTCGGCATTCGCGCGTGACGCGGAAGCCCGGGTCGCTGATGCCTGGGGTGCCGGCATCAGTGATCAGGGCGATTTTGGCGCCGCCAGCCACTTTGTCGGCGATGAGGACGGCGGCATCCTTTTCGTTATGCTCGTGGTAGGCGAGCATCGGCTTGGAGATCGCGAGGTGGCGAAGGAGTCCGCCGGTCACGCGGGTGTCTTCGCAGGCCACCAAGTCGCACTCTGCGATGGCTTCGCGGGCGCGGGCGGTGATATCGCCGAGGTTACCCAGCGGGGTGGCCACAACCCAGAGCCTTCCGGCCGGTCCTTGCGGACGGCCGGGGGCACCTGCGTCAGCGGCTGACATTAGCGGCGGAAGCCGGAACCCGGCGTCGAGACACCCGGGAGGCCGCCCTGCCAGCTAGCGGGCTGGGACTGGGGCAACATGGAGTCAGCCGGCTTTTCGACAGTCTCACAACCCGCCAGGCCGAAGAGGCAGGCGAGTAGCGCGAGGGCGATGAGCGGACGGCGGGACATTAGTTGCTAGCGAGTTTGGTGGACGGCGAGAGAGACACGGCGCCGGCCTTGGAGATGGCTCCGAGGTCGAGTTCCTTCTCGGGCTGGAGCACTCCGTAGGACAGGGCGCCCTTGACGGACGAAATCTGGACCTTGCCAACCTTCTTGCCAGCAATCTTCACGTCGAAGACGGCCTTTTCCTTGATGCCATTGGCTTCGCCCACGGAGAAGGCAACGATGCCGGATTTCACGTCGAGTGCGAGGATGTTGGTCAGGATGGTGTCCGTGGCGGCTTCGACGGCGGCGGCGACGTTAGCGACTGGAGCGTCGCCGGGCTTGGGGGCTTCGCCGAAGGGGTCGCTAGGGAAGCCGAAAGGAGCCGGGTTGTTGTCCATCGCGCGGGAGACCTTGGCGTGGAGGGCGGCATATTTGGCACGGATGAGCTCGGCCTTTTCCTGTGCCGTAGTGGCCTTAGCTTCGCTTTCGGCGACCGCTTCCTTGGTGAACATGCCAGCGACTTTTTCGGTGGCCTTAACGAGGTCTTCCTTGGCGGTGGCGAGCTCGGCGACAGCACCGTCCTTCTTGCTGTTGGCATCGGTCAGTTGGGCGGCGATCTCATCGCGCTTACGCGTAAGTTCGGCGCGTTCGCCTTCAAGGGTGGTGTTCGTGGCGGTGAGGCCTTCGATTTTGGTCTTCTTGTCGGCGACGTCGGCCTGGAGGTCCTTCTTGGCGAGTTCGAGTTCAGTGATGGACTTACGCTTCGCGTCGAGGAGGACGGGGAGGGTGGAGAGAGAGGTCATGCGGGCATCATAGTCCTGCACTACCTTCGTCGGGTTGACTTCGAGGTCAGTCTGGGCCCACTTGGTCTTGGTGAGGGCGGTCTCCATCTTGCCTTTCAGCATGAAGAAGAACACCACCGCGGCGAGGGCGGCAGCGATGGTCAGGATGCGAAGGAAGGCATTAAGCTTCTTGTTCATGGGGTAGGGGAAGTGGGGTTAGGAATGACTGAAAAGGGTCTTGCCGGGGTCAGGTGACTCCTGGCGCGAAATCGTGCCGGGGTTGGACGAAACGTGCAGGAGAACTTTAAACACCAATTCCTCCCTGCCCTCAAGTGCTATTTCCTCGCAAACCTGCGAGACGGAGAGCCATTTGCCCTTGGCCTTGGCTAGGGTGGCGATGGCGTCCGAACGTACCTTGAGCGTCTCTGAGGCGGCCTTCTTGCCGGCCTCGACGCCAGGTTGGTGGTAGGCGTTGATGCCGAGGAGGTTGGCGTATAGGCCAACGGCTCGCTCGAAGAGCGCAATCAGCATGCCCACGGAGCGGGCATCCACCTGATTGATGGTAATAGTAATATTAGCACGGCCGCTGCCGGAGAGGGCTTCGCGGGTGCCTAAGAGGAAGGCCTGCAAGTAGTCACCTGAGGTCACCCCAGGCTCCACTTCGAGGGAGCTACCTTCGCGATCCTTGAGAACCTCGATGAAGACGGCGAAAAAGTTATTCACACCATCGCGGAGCTGCTGCACATAGGCGTGCTGGTCGGTCGAGCCTTTGTTGCCATAGACGGTCAGTCCCTGAAGGACTTTGCGACCTTGGAGGTCGAGTTCCTTGCCGAGCGACTCCATCACGAGCTGCTGGAGGTAGCGAGAAAAGAGCAGGAGACGATCCTTGTAGGGAAGTACGACCATGGCCTTAGCGCCGCGACCTTCGGTGAGATGGTGCCAGGCCAGCGCGAGCGCGGCGGCGGGATTCTTCTGCGCATCGGGCACGCGGGTCAGCGCGTCCATCGCGCGGGCGCCGTCGAGTAGTCCGCGGATATCGATACCTTGAAGTGCGGCGGGCAGTAGGCCGACCGGTCCGATCTCGCTGGTGCGTCCGCCGACCCAATCCCACATCGGGAAACGGGCGAGCCACTTCTCCGCGACGGCCACCTTGTCGAGCTGACTGCCTTCGCCGGTCACGGCGACGGCGTGGGCGGCGAAGGTGAGGCCGGCCTGCTGCCAGCGGAGTGCGGCTTCGAGCTGGCCGTTGCGGGGCTCCGGCGTGCTGCCTGATTTCGAGGTCACAATCGCGAGCGTCGTGCCGAGGCGCGGACCCAGCGTATCGAACACGCGGTCGATGCCGTCGGGGTCGGTGTTATCGATGAAATGGACGCGGAGCTTGTCGGCCTTGCCGCCGAGCGCGTCGGCGACGAACTGCGGACCGAGGGCCGAGCCGCCAATCCCGATGCAGAGGAGATCGGTGAACTTGCCGGCGGAGCCTTTGACCTGGCCAGCATGGACCTGCGCGGTGAAGTGAACGATAGCTTCGATGGCGGCTTTGACTTCCGCTGCAATCTGAGCGTCGGGCGCGAGCTCGGGAGTGCGGAGCCAATAGTGGCCGACCATGCGCTTCTCGTCCGGGTTGGCGACGGCGCCCTTCTCGAGCGCCGCCATGTCGGCGAACGCCTGGGTCATGGCCGGGGCCATCTTCTCGGCGAAACCGGCCGGCGCCGGGGCGCGGCTGAAGTCGAGCGCGATGCCGAGTTCGGGGAAGTTCTGGAGCTGCTTCCGGAAGAGGTCGAAGGAGTTGGCCACGGTAGGATAGTCTTCCCCGCCACGAGCCGACTTGGCAACAAAAAGGGCGGTCCGCCAAAGCGTCCGCCCTTCATTTTACGTCAGTTAAAGACCTCAGTCGCCGTCGGTGATGGCACCATCGGAAGCCGAGGATACGAGCTTGGCGTATTTGGCCAAGGTACCGCGCTTCTCCTTGCAGGGCTCGACCTTCCAAGACTTTAGGCGGTTTGCAATCTCTGCGGCCGGCACGTCCAGGTTGATCTCATTCTTCTGTGAGTCGATGGTGATGGTGTCGCCGTTACGGACGACCGCCAGTACGCCGCCGACCGCGGCTTCAGGCGTGATGTGGCCGACCACGAAGCCGTGGGAGCCGCCGGAGAAACGTCCGTCGGTGATGAGTGCGACGGTTTTACCGAGGCCCTTGCCCATGACGGCGCTGGTGGGTCCGAGCATCTCGCGCATGCCGGGACCACCCTTAGGCCCTTCATTGCGGATGACGATGACGTGGCCATCCTTGACCTCGCCGTCAAGAATACCGCGGAGGGAGGCCTCTTCGGATTCATAGACGATGGCCTTGCCGGTGAAGGCGTTACCTTCCTTGCCAGAGATTTTGGCGACGGAGCCTTCGGGGGCGAGGTTGCCGCGGAGGATGCGCAGATGGCTGTCGGCCTTGATCGGATTGGAGAAGGGGCGGACGACATCCTGGTCGGCGGCGTAGCTGCCGACGTTCGCGAGGTTCTCGGCAACGGTCTTACCGGTGACGGTCAGGCAGTGGCCGTGCAGGAGGCCCTTATCGAGGAGCATCTTGAGTAGCGGCTGGAGGCCGCCGATGCGGACGAAGTGGGCCATGTTGTACTTGCCGCTCGGCTTGAGGTCGGCGAGCACGGGTACGCGTCGGCCGACGCGCTCAAAATCCTCGAGGGTGAGCTTGATGCCTGCGGAATGGGCCATCGCAATTAGGTGAAGCACGGCGTTCGTCGAACCGCCGAGGGCGATGACGACGGTGATGGCGTTCTCGAACGCATCCTTGGAAAGGATGTCCGAAGGGCGGATGTTCTTCTTGATCAGTTCGAGCACGGCCTTGCCGGCACGCTCGCAGTCCTCGAGCTTGGCTTTGGAATTCGCGAGCTGCGCGGAGCTGTCCGGCAGGCTGAGGCCGAGTGCTTCAATCGCGGAGGCCATGGTGTTGGCGGTATACATGCCGCCGCACGAGCCTTCGCCCGGGATCGAGCAGACCTCGATCTCTTTGAGCTCACTCTCGCCGATCTGCTTGCCGGCGTGCTTGCCGACAGCTTCGAAGACCGTGACGATGTCGGCCGACTGGCCGCGGTGCAGTCCAGGGACGATGGTGCCGCCGTACACGAAGACGGAAGGTCGGTTGAGGCGCGCCATCGCCATGGCGCAACCGGGCATGTTTTTGTCGCAGCCGCCGATGGCGACGAGGCCGTCGAAGCCTTCGGCGCCGGTCACCGCTTCGATGGAGTCCGCGATGATTTCGCGCGAGACGAGCGAGTAGCGCATGCCCGGGGTGCCCATGGAGATACCGTCCGAGACGGTGATGGTGCAAAAGATCACCGCTTTACCGCCGGCCGCGTCGGCCCCCTTGACGGCTTCGTCGGCCAGCCGGTTGATGTGCATATTGCAGGGGGTGACCATCGACCAGGTCGAGGCGATGCCCACGACAGGCTTGGCGAAGTCGGCGTCGGTGAAGCCCACGGCCCGGAGCATGGCTCGGCTGGGGGCGCGGTCGGGGCCGTCTACGACGATGGCGGAGTGTTGGCGGCAGTGATTGGCGTCGGTCATGATGGGTGTGAAAAGTCTGCGGTTGTCAGTCGGTGAGTGCCCCCTAATAAGAGGGCAGGGTGCGGACACTGAACCGCCCCGTCGCTCCCGACAATCCGATTTAAGCCTCCCCGTCCCGTGGAATTCAACCTCAAGAAAATTATCAAGGCCCTCCTGTTCTCGACCTCCGAGGCGGTGTCTATCAAGGACATCCAGAAGGTCGTGCAGCGCTACCACGCCCAAGCGGCCGCCGAGCGCCAGCCTGACCTGCTCGAAGGTGCCGGCGAACCCACGATCTTGCCCGCAGCTCAGCCCGTCCAAGAAGTCATTCAGGACATCATCGATCAGGTTCCTACTTTGCTGACGGCCACCCAGATTCGTGAAGCGGTCGACGCCCTCGAGGCTGAGATGCGCGACGCCAATGATGCCTGTCGCATCCTGCAGGGTCCGGAAGGCTTTCGTTTGGTGATCTCTCCGGCCTACGCCGACTGGGTCCGCCTCCTCCGTGGTGAGCCGCGCCCGCAACGCCTTAGCCCTGCCTCGCTCGAGACGCTCTCGATTGTGGCTTATCGCCAACCGGTCACCCGCTCCGAGATGGAAGCCATCCGCGGTGTCTCCGTCGACAGCGCCCTCAACCGTCTCCTGGAGCTGGAACTCGTCGCTGTCACCGGTCGCGCCGATCTGCCCGGTCGTCCGATCCAGTACGGCACGACCGACAAGTTCCTCGATTTCACCGGCCTGCGTTCGCTCGGTGAGCTGCCCGCCTCCGACGTCCTCTCTCCCGCTCAGATTTCCGAATGGATTACCCGTGCGACCACCCCGGTCGAGGTCGGTGATTCCGAAGTCGGCCTGCCGCTCGAAGACCAGTCCTCCGCCGCCATCGCGACGGAGGCCCCGCCCGAAGACGAGAAGCCTGCCGAATGAGCCTTGAAGAGCACCGCCGCGAGGTCGATCGCATCGACCGCGAAATCCTCAAGTTGCTCGGTGAGCGCTTGCAGGTGGCCCGTGCTATCGGCGAAGCCAAACTGAAGTCGGGCGCTCCGGTCTACGCTCCCCAGCGTGAAGAACAGCTGCTCCGCTCCATCACCGAAGCCGCGCCGGCGATCCCGGCTTCCGGCCTCCGTGCGGTCTACCGCGAAATCATCTCCCTTTCCATCGGCGCCCAGATGGCCAATCCGGTCGCCTACCTCGGACCGGAAGGCTCCTTCACTCAGCAGGCCCAGATTCGCGCCTTCGGCACCAGCGTACCGTCGCTCCCGCTTCGCGCCATCGGCGACATCTTCGCCGCGGTCGAATCTGGCGAAGCCTCCTACGGCGTTGTGCCGGTCGAGAACTCCACCGAAGGCGTCGTCAGCCACTCGCTGGACCTCCTCGCTGAATCCGAACTCAAGGTCGTGGCCCAGGTTACGCTCTCCGTTGAGCAGTGCCTCGTCGGTCAAGGCCCCCTCGACCAGGTGAAGAAGGTCCTCTCGAAGGATATCGCTCTCGCGCAATGCCGCGGCTGGCTCTCCCGCCATGTCCCGGGCGCCGCACTCGTCGAGACCGACAGCACCGCCGCCGCCGTGGAGATTATCGCCCGCGACCCGCAAGGGCAGGCCGCCGTCGCTTCCGCCACCGCTGCCGAATCGCGCGGCGTCCCCATTCTCGCCCGCGGCATTCAGGATCGCCGCGACAACGCCACGCGCTTCTTCGTCATCGCCAAGGCCGCCAACACTGTCGGTGCGAAGGACGAGGTCACCAGCGTCGTGCTCACGCTCAAGCATGAGCCGGGTGCGCTCCAGGGAGCGTTGGCCGCTTTCTCCGATCGCGGCATCAACCTGATCCGCATCGAATCCCGTCCGAGCCATCGTCGTGCCTGGGAATATCTCTTCTTCATCGATTTCCCGGGGCACTGGGACACCGCGGCCGTGCAGGCCGCTGTCACCGAACTCAAGGGTCGCTGCGAAGTGGTGAAGTGGCTGGGCAGCTATCCTCAATCCGCCGGATGAGCCGGCGCGCCCTTGGAGGCGTGATGCTAGCCGTCCTCGGCGTGGTCGTGCTTTGGTCGGGCTATTCTTGGTGGCGCGCCTGGTCCGCTCCGCTCGTCCCCGTGGTCTTCCGTCCGTCCTTCTCCGTCGAAGGCATCTCATCTGGCACCCCAGTCCGCGTGCAAGGCGTGACGGTAGGGCAGGTAAGTGCCATCGGCCTTGCCGCCGACGCCGAAGGCCGCCTGCGTCCGGTCGTTCGATTGATCCTCAATCCGGAGACGTTGGAAGACCGCGGCTTCGCCGATCGTCTGCGCGGTGACCGTCTGCGCACCGAAGTCGCCAAGGGTCTGCGGGTACGCCTCGTCTCGGTGAGCCCAGCCTCCGGCATGCTCCAGGTGGAATTGATTTGGGATGCCACCGCTGCGGCGCCCACGGGGCCCTTGGATGCCGATGAGATTCCTCCGCTCAGTACTCATCTCCAGGGGAAGATCGCTGGTTTCGTCCAGCAGCTGCAGGACCTGGCTGAAAAAGATCTGGTCGGCCTCGCGGCTGAACTCGAGCGCGATTTGGACGGTTTCTACGACGCGACCGACCCCGACCGGGCTACCCGTTTCTCGGCAATGATTATCCGTCGCACCGGCGCAGTGCTCGAAGCCACCGGCGACGGTAAACTGAACGCGCAGAGCGCCCGGCTGATCGCCGCTTGCGCCCGCCTGCGCGAAACGGTCGAACAGGCCGACCGCAAGATGGACGATGAGACGTTGGCGCTCCTGCAGGTACGCCTCGCCGACGCGGGCGCGGCGCTGGCTTCCTTTTCTGCCTCCCTCGAAGGTTCGCAGACCCGCATGAACGCCACTTCGGCCGAATTCTCCAAGCTCTTCCGCGCCGTCTCCGAAGCGGCCCGGACGTGGTCCAAGAAGGCGGCCGGCCTGACCACGGAGCCTCGCCCCCGCTGAGGGAACAGGCTTGCGGCGGACCCCCGGAGCGGGGATAGGTTTGGGCCTTACCAGCCATGGCCGACCCGACCGACAAGATGGAATCCATCATCAACCTGTGCAAACGCCGCGGGTTCGTCTTCCCTTCCTCCGATATCTACGGCGGCTTTAACGGCTTCTTCGACTACGGCCCACTGGGCGTCGAGCTGAAGAACAACATTAAGCAGGCCTGGTGGCAGGACTTCGTCCACCGCCGTGACGACATTGTCGGCCTCGACTCCTCGATCATCCATCACCCTACGACCTGGAAGGCCTCGGGTCACATCGAAAATTTCACCGACCCGCTCGTCGACTGTAAGGAGTCGAAGATGCGTTACCGCGCCGACCAGCTCTTCTTCGCCCCGGTGCGCGTTGCCGGCGAGACCATCGGTTACGTCTCCGTCCTCGAAGACGACGGCATGCAGGCCAAGGCCGACGAGATGGCCAACGATATGAAGCGCAAGCTCGCCAAGCAGGGCGCGCTCGAGCCGGTGGTGCTCAAGGATTACACCGAGTCCACAACCGAGGAGCATGCGCTCATCCCTTCGCCCGCCACGGGCAAGCCGGGTTCGCTTACGCCACCCCGCTCATTTAACATGATGTTCCAGACGTACGTCGGAGCCATGCAGGACGCCTCCGCCACCGCCTACCTCCGTCCGGAGACCGCGCAGGGTATCTTCATTAACTTTAAGAACGTCGTCGATACCGGCCGCGTGAAGTTGCCTTTCGGCATCGCCCAAATCGGCAAGGCCTTCCGCAACGAGATCAACCCACGCAACTTCATCTTCCGCTCCCGCGAGTTTGAACAGATGGAAATCGAGTATTTCATCTCGCCGTCCTCTGATTGGGCCACGGCCCATAAGGATTGGATCGAAGGCTGCCTGGCCTGGTTTGAGTCCATCGGTATCCCGCGTACCAAACTCTCTCTCTACCCGCACCCGACCGAGAAGCTCGCTCACTATTCTAAAGGCACTACGGACATCATGTTCGAGTTCCCTTTCGGCGTGCAGGAACTCCAAGGCGTCGCCGCCCGCGGCGACTTTGACCTGACGCAGCACAGCAATGTCTCGGGCCAGAAGCTCGACTGGTTCGACGAAGTCGCCAAGGCCCGTTACATCCCGCACGTCATCGAGCCCTCGGTCGGCGTCGACCGCGTCTTCCTTGCGCTCCTGACCACGGCCTACCATGAGGACGAGGTCGAGGGCGAGAAGCGCGTCGTGCTCCGCCTGCCGGCCCGCGTCGCCCCGTTCAAGGCCGCCATCTTCCCGTTGGTGAAGAACAAGCCCGAGCTCGTCGAGCGCGCCGAGGCTCTCTACCGTCGTCTAAAGAAGCGCCACAATGTCTTTTACGACGCCGCTGGGGCCATTGGCCGCCGCTACCGTCGCCAGGACGAGATTGGCACGCCTTTCGGTATCACGATCGACTTCGAGACCATTGAGAAGGGCGCCGGCGTCACGGTCCGCGACCGCGATACGCTGGAGCAGGTCCGCATGACGGAAGACGAGGTCGTTCGCTTCCTCGACGATAAGGTCAACGGCTGACCTTCGTCGGGGCGCTCGCGAGTTCTTCCGCCAGTTTGGCGATCCGTCGCTTCCCGCAGAGGGAGGCGGCGATCGTCAGGTTGTGCAGGCCTTGCGGTAGGTGGGCGAGGTACTCCGGACGGCCTTTCTTGTGGCCGAGGAAGCCATACGCGCCGCAGGCCTGAAGGAGTCGCTGCGTCGCGGCGACGTGGAAGAGGTAAGAAAACTCGTCGCTGGAACCTTGCCAGCCAGAGACTTCACGCGCGTGGTCCTCGATCTCGATGCGCCATAGGTCCATGTCGTTGCGCGTGAGGTAAGGGTCGAAGGCGAGCGAGGCGAAGTCGTAGAACATGCAGCCATGGCGGAGGCCCTGCAGGTCGATGAGCCAGGCGGAGTCTTCGCGCACCATGATATTCTGTGACTGAAAGTCGCGATGGATCGTGACGACGGGCTGCCCCATGAGTTCTTTGGCGAGTGAAGCCATCTCGTCTGCGACGCCGCGGTCAGGCTTGCGGCCACCGAGGACGTTATCCTGGAAGTACTGGCGTTCCCACTGGTAGAGGTTCGGGCCAAACGCTTCCATCAGCGTGATGCCTGAGCCGGCAAAGGCGTCGACACCGAGGCGATGGATGCCGGCCACTTGTTCGAGCGCCGAGGCGACCGGTGCCCATGGGAATACCGGAGCCTGTGCCAGCGACCAGAGGTCGGCGTCGCCGAGATCTTCGAGGATAAGTACGCCCGCGGCCTTGTCTTCAGCGAAGACCTGCGGGATTTGGACGCCGATCTTTTCGCGCAGCACGCCCGCGATGGCGCCGTACAGCTGGTTCTCGGGGCGCGAGTCATCGTAGACGCACAGCACGGCAGACTCGCCAGTGGCATTACGCATCCGGTGGAACTTGCGACCAGAGCCACCCTTTAGGACCTCGCCTCCGGTGAGCTCATAGCCGTGAATCTTGGCGGCGTCGGTCGGCGTGATTGCGCCGCGGATAGGTTTCTCCTGCTCGGCCTTTACGGCCTGATATTCTTCGATCGTGCCGAGGTCATGCCAGGTCGCGGAGGAGTCAAGGAACCCCTGGACGCTGCCGGGCTCGGCTTGGATGCGGCGGAGGAAATGTTCGACGAGCGATTCAACCGTCGTCGGCACGCCTTGGGCGAAGGCCTTCGTGACAACGCAGATACCGGCGTACTGGTAGGCTGGGTCCGCCTTGCCGAGGCGGTCACGCATATCGGTGACCAAGCCTTCGTCGGTGATGCGGACGTTGCGGTTCGGGCCCTGCTCGCGGACCACCAGTGTCGCGGCGCCGCCATTGGCGCGATGATGGGCGAAGGCCGCGGCGAGGTCGCAACTGGAAAGGATGTCGCCGTTCCAGACGATGAGGTCGCGGTCATCTTCGCCAAGTAGACCGGCGATATTCGCGAGGCCGCCTCCGGTCTCGAGCAGCACGGGCTCATGCACGAGCTTGACCTCGGCGTCGCCGAAGCGGCCCGAGGGGAAGGCGAGCGTCCAGGCTTCGGGGCAGTGGTGCGTATTAATGATAAATCGTCGCGTGCCGGCGGCATGGAGCTTCTCCATCGCCTGAAGGACCATGGGACGGCCGCCGATTGGTAGCAGGGGCTTGGGGCAGGCTTCAGTGAGCGGACGCAGACGCGTGCCGAGGCCAGCTCCAAGGAGGAAGGCAGTACGAGGGAAATCAGGCATGGGAAGGTTGGGTGCAGGCCGGGCAGATGCCGTAGATCTCCATGATATGGGTCAGTTCGGCATAGCCCTTGGTGCGGGCGGCGGCTTCGAGGCGCGAGGTGTCGCAGCCCGGCAGGCGGTCAATCCGGCCGCAACGGCGACAGATGACATGGTGATGGTGGTGGCCCGGCGTGACGAGAGCGTAGAGGCTGCGGCCGCGTTCGAGAGGGTGCCGCTGGACGATGCCGGCATCGTCCATGGCGCCCAGGCTCCGATAGACTGTGACGAGGTCTAGTTTGTCATCGCCCGCGGCCTCGTGGATTTGTTCCGCGCTTAGGGGGCGCTTGGCCACCGCGAGCACCTTGAGCATGACCAAGCGAGGGGAGGTGACCCGCATAGCCTTCTCCTTCATGCGGAGGACGGCCGCTTCGATACGATCACCGGAGGCCTCCCCGCAGCATCCTTCCTCATGGCGGTGGCCTTGGGACATGTCCCGTAGGTTTGGGGTCGTTTATGACGAGGCAACAACGAATGGCCACTTGCCTCCCGCCCGGGTCTGGCTTGGCTGGATGAGTCCATGTCCGACTGTCCGGCTAATTCGACCTCCGCTCGCGAGCTCTGCCCGGTCTCGTTCCGGGATTTTGTGTCGCCCGAGCCCTTCAAGCTCGAGCTGGGCGGCGAACTTCCGTCTCTGACGCTACGCTACGAGAGCTACGGCACGCTCCTTCCTGACGGGTCCAATGCCATCTTGGTGCCGCACGCCCTGAGCGGAGACCATCATGTCGCCGGACGCTATACGCCTGACGACCAAAAGCCTGGCTGGTGGGATTGCTTCGTGGGGCCGGGTAAGGCCATCGACACCGACCGCTTCTTCGTCATCGGTGTGAATTGTATCGGCGGCTGCCGCGGTTCGACCGGCCCGCTCTCGACCGACCCCCGCACGGGCAAGCCGTATGGCGGTTATTTCCCCGAGATCACCTTGGGCGACATCGTCCGCGCTCAGCGTCTGGTGGTTCGTCACCTTGGCATCTCGAAACTCCATGCCGTCGTCGGCGGTTCGATGGGTGGCATGCAGGCCCTGATCTGGTGTGCCGACTATCCGGCTGAGGTTGGGCGCATCGCCGTGCTCGCCGCTGGCCTGAGCCAGTCGCCCATGGCAATCGCCCTCAACGCGGTCTCTCGCGCCTGTGTCGAGCGAGACCCGAATTTCCGTGGCGGGCATTACGTCTCCGGCGAAGGCCCCGACTCGGGCTTGGCCGTCGGCCGCATGCTCGCGCACATCAGCTACCTTTCTTCCGCCTCGTTCGAGCAGAAATTTGGTCGCGCCAAGGTCCCGGGCGCCGGAGCCGGCGATGCCGTACACTGGCAGGTCGAAAGTTACCTCGAGCACCAAGGTAAGTCCTTCGTCCGGCGGTTCGACGCCAACAGCTGGCTGCGTATCACCCGCGCCGTCGACCGCTTTGATATGACCGCGCGCGCTTCATCCGGCACACTCTTTCCTCAGGATGGTCCGGACGTGCTGGCCATCGGTTTCTCCAGCGACTGGCTCTATCCGACGAGCGAGCTGCGTATGCTCCTTGCCGCGGCCACCGCGGTCGGCGTCAACGCCGCCTATCATGAGGTTGTGACGGATGCTGGCCACGACGGTTTTCTCCTGCCCGATACCGGTCTATCGGTCCGCTTACACGCCTTCCTAGGCTGATCAGAGGAGCGGCGAGATCACCTTCGAGATCGCTTCGATGAACCGGCCGTTCAGCGTCCGGCTGCGGCGATAGAGGTCTTCGGTGTAACGCGTCGATTCCGTCTCCCAGCCCGCGATGAGCGCGCCGACTTCGGCGACCGCCGCGGGATCGCGCACGACCGCACCGATCTCGTAGTTCAGGAAGAGCGAGCGCATGTCGAGATTCGCCGAGCCGACGACCAGTTGCTCTTCGTCGACGATCACGAGCTTGGCGTGGAGCACATCCGGCTTGAAGAAATGGATCTCCGCGCCGGCCTCGCGCAGGTTGCGCAGGTACCAGCGGCGGGCGAGGTCAAGGAGGCGATGATCCGAGCGACGCGGCACCATGATCTTCACGTGCCGGCCGGCATGGGCGGCCGTCACCAGTAGCGTGAATAGCGTGCGGTCGGGTACGAAGTAGGGCGTCACGACCGTGATCGATCGCTTGCAGTTGGAGAACAGCTTCACGTAGGTCTCCCACAGGGGGTCACCTTCGCAGTCGGGTCCGGAGGAGATGACCTCGACGCGCGCTTGGCCGACCCGGGGCGAGCGTTCGCGGAGCAACGTTGCGAAATTCATCGGGGCCTCGTCAGTGGCCTGGCACCAGTCGGCGATAAAGACGCGCTCGATGGCGGCTGCGGTCGGTCCTTCGATCAGAAACGAGCAGTCGCGGAAGCGGCGATTCGAGGGCTTATCGCCCATGTAGCGTAAGCCGAGGTTCTGCCCGCCGATGATGGCGGAAGTACCGTCGAAGACCGCGATCTTGCGGTGATTACGCCAGTTGGCCGAGCCTTTGCCTTGCATCGGCAGGGCGGGGTTGAAGCGGGCGACCTTGCCGCCGGCGCGGCGGAGCGGGCGGCAGAGGCGCAGCGGGATGCCGAAGCTGCCGATGGCGTCGACAAGTAGGCGGACCTCGATACCTTCCTTGGCGCGGGCGGTCAGGAGGTTCACGATCTCCTGACCGACTGCATCGTCGCTGAGGATGTAGGTCGAAAGGCTGATGCGTCGTTTGGCGTCTTTGATCTGCCGACGCAGTTCCTCTAAAGTGTCGCGGCCATCGCGGTCGCCCAGGAGGCGGAAGCGGTTGCCGCCAAAGTCCGGCTCGTCGCTCAGCCGCCAGGCGACGCGGTTCACTTCCTTCTTCGCATCGGCGAGTGAGGAGTGCTTGCGGCCGCCGAATAGGAAGTGGAGCAGGGCGGTCGAAAGTGGGAAGAACCAGGCCAGCGGTCCCCAGAGCAGGAGATAAGCAGGGGAGACGCGGGCCCGCATCACGCGTAGTAATACGTAGATTTGGCAGCCCGTGTGCACGGCCAGCATCGCTTTGTCTGGGAGCAGGCCCGCCCACTCCGCTATGAGGATTACGGCAGCCGTCAGCAGCGCCAGCGTTGTGCTGCGCGTTAGCCGGCCGTATCCTTGGAACGGAACCATGTCGTCAAGTTAGCCGCGTCGCCTGCGATTGGGCACAAAAAAAGACCCCGGTTGCCCGGGGTCTGTTTGGTTCCTGCGAAGGACAGCTTAGTTGCCGGCCTTGTCGAGGAGGTCGCCGAGACTGTTGAAGTCTCCGCTGCCCGACGACGAGGAGGACGAACCGCCGGCCGAGGGGGCTGGGGCGCCGCCAGTGGACGGCCCCTTGATGCGGTCGTAGCTGCTGATCTCGGCCTGGAGGCGTTCGGCGTCGTAGCTCGCGGCCTTGATCGAGAGACCGATACGACGGTCTTCCTTGTCGATCTTGATGACGCGAGCGGTGACATCCTGACCGACCTTGACGACGTCCTTGACGTTCTCAACGCGCTGTTCGGCGAGCTGGGAGACGTGCACGAGGCCGTCGATTTCGTCGGAGAGTTCGATGAAGGCACCGAAGTTCGCGATCTTGGAGACCTTGCCGTTGACGAGGTCGCCGATGCGGTACTTGCGGTCGATTTCGCTCCACGGATCGGTCTGGGTCTGCTTGACGCCGAGGGAGATGCGCTGCTGGTCGACGTCGACGTCGAGCACGATGGCTTCCACGTCGTCGCCCTTCTTCATGACTTCGGCCGGGTTGTTGATGCGGCGGGTCCAGCTCATGTCGGACACGTGCACCATGCCGTCGATACCATCTTCCAGTTCGACGAACGCACCGTAGTTGGTGAGGTTGCGCACCTTGCCGCGGACGCGAGCGCCCACCGGGTAGTTGTGGCGGACCTTTTCCCACGGATTGGTTTCGAGCTGGCGGATGCCGAGCGAGATCTTCTGTTCTTCCTTGTTGAAGTTGAGGATGACCGCGTCGACTTCCTGGCCGACCTTGAGGATGTCAGACGGCTTCTGGACTCGCTTGGTCCAGGAGAGTTCGGAGACGTGGACGAGGCCTTCGACGCCGCCTTCGATCTCGATGAACGCACCGTAAGCCACGAGGTTGACGACCTTGCCGTGGACCTTCTGGCCGACGGGGTAGCGCTTCTCGATACCTTCCCAAGGATTAGGCTGGGTCTGCTTGAGGCCGAGGGAGACGCGTTCGCGCTCGCGGTCGACTTCGACGACCATGACGGTGATTTCTTCACCGACCTTGACGACTTCGCTCGGGTGCCCGATGCGGCCCCAGGACATGTCGGTCACGTGCAATAGGCCGTCGAGACCGTCGAGGTCCACGAACGCGCCGTAGTCGGTGATGTTCTTGACGATACCGCGGCGGACGACGCCGGGCTTGACCTCCTCGAGGAGCTTGCGACGGCTTTCACCGCGCTGTTCTTCGATGAGTTCGCGGCGGGAGACGACGAGGTTCTTCTTCTCCTTGTTGATCTTGATGATCTTGAAGTCGAAAGTCTGGCCCACGAACTGTTCGAGGTTCTTGGGGGGATTGACGTCGATCTGGGAGGAAGGCATGAACGCGTCGACGCCGACGGAGACGATGAGGCCTCCCTTGACGATAGACTTGACGCGGCCCTGGACGATGGAGCCTTCCTGGCAATTGGCTTCGATGCTTTCCCACTTCCGGATCTGGAGGGCGCGATCGTAGGAGACGGTCGGAGTTCCGTCCTTGTTCTCAAGCTTCTCGAGGTAGACCTCGACCTGCATGCCGACTTGGACTTCGGCCATGTCGGGGAATTCGCCCTGGGGGATGAAACCCTCGGACTTGCCGTTGATGTCCACGACGACGAACTTGTCTTCGCGGATTTCGGTGACCGTGGCGTTGATCACGGAGTGTTGCTTGAGCGCGCCGAAATTGGACTCGGCGAGCAGTTTTTCCATTAGGCTCATGTTGTTTTGACTGTTTGTCCTGGCCGTCGCGGAGGACGTTTCCAGGGTTTGGTTGGTTTTGGATTTCCCGTCGGAGGGTCCGATGGCAGATGCCAGCGGGCTGATAGGAAGGTCTAACGAACCGTCCGTCTGACCGGATGGCAAGCGGATTTTAGCCGTCTAAGAGGCCTTGAGCCGCCTTATTTGGTGGCTTTGGCGGCCGGGCGGGCCCGGACCACATAATCCACGATACCGGCGGCCACGGCCTCGGCGATCTTCTGGCGATAGGCGGCGTCGGCAATGAGGGCGCCCTCCTTGCGGCTGGACATGAAGCCACCCTCGATGAGGACACCGGGGCAGGAAAGGGTGCGCAGGACGGCGAAGCGGGCCCGGCGTACCCCGCGGTCGTCGGCCCCGGTGCTCTTGACCAAGCGGCGCTGGATGGCCCAGCCAAGCGCGATGTTGCCGGTGTCAAAACGATTGCCGGGTTCGACTCCTGTGGTCGACTTGGCCTTGCCAGCGTTGGTCGACCTCTGGCCAGCGGGCGTCAGGCAGTAGGTCTCGATACCATCGCTCGTGCTGTCACCTGCTGTCCCGGCGTTATAGTGGAGGCTGACGAAGAGATCAGCCTTGGTGTTCGCAGCAATCGCGGGCCGATCGTCGAGGTCGATGAAGACGTCTTTGGTGCGCGTGAAGACGACTTCGAAGCCCTGTTTTTCGAGTAGGATTTTTAGGCGGGCGGCGGTGTCGAGCGTGGCGGCCTTCTCGGTGTATTTGTAAGGCCCGTTGATCTTGCCGGTGTCCTTCCCGCCATGGCCGGGGTCGAGGACAATGCGTCGGACGGCAGCCTTGGGCAGTTCCCAGAACAGCGGCACGAAGACCTTGTCGTAGTCGCGCCGCGAAAGGGTGAGGTGGCCGCGTTGTGAGCCGATCGGGTCGTCGAGCATGACCTTCACGCCGTCGACCAAGATGAACTCCTTGCTGTAGTCGGCGTAGAGGGAGATGCCCAAGCGTGAGACGTAGCGCTCAGAGCTACGTCCGTCGCCCGCTTGCCGGGGCGCGTCGCGCAGGCCGAGCTGGCGCACGGATTCGCCGAGGTAATAATCCGTCGAGGCCGCGGAGAGCATCGCGCCGATGCCGAGCAGCATAAGTATCGCTGCGAAGCGCCGCACGATCTTATTCGGCGTCGTTCTCGCCGTTATCTACTGCGGAGTCGTCTTCGCCGTCTTCTTCGCCCGGAGTCTCGTTATGCACGAGCTTGCGCTTGTTCTGCTGGACGGGGGTGAGGCCGACGACAATCGCGCGCCCGCTGCGCTTCGGTTCGTTGTCGCGGGTGCTGATATGCGACAGCGCCTCGATGGCCTTGGTGATAGTGGCGATGCCGATCTCCGGGTGCTCGAGTTCGCGGTAGCGATACTGGAGCAGGAGCTTGATCTTGTGGCCGTGGAAGAGGAAGTTTTCGGCGCGGCGGACCTTGATGAAGAGGTCATGCACGTCGATACGAGGGCGCAGTTTGATCTCCTTTACTTTCGTCGCAGTCTTTTGGTGCTTATTCTTCTTCGCTTCTTCGTAGAGGTACTTGCCGTATTCCTGCAGTTTGCAGACCGGCGGAACGGCGGTCGCGGCGATCTCGATGAGGTCGACGCCGAACTCGCGGGCGAGGTCGAGCGCCTGCTGCGTGGGCATGACGCCCATCATCTCGCCCTTGGGAGAGATGACACGCACTTCGGTCGCCCGGATGCGGTCGTTGCGCTTGGGCCCTTTGTCTTCTTTGCGGAAGTTGCCGCGATTCTGCCCCGCGTTATTCTTTGGGCGGGGGCTTTTAGGACGATAGGGCGAAGGCATTAGGTACTGCGAGGTGTCTGGCGGATAAACTCCCCGTTTGTCGCCGATGGTTCAAGCACCGATTATCCCCGCCGTGCCGCGCGCGCCGTCAGGTTACTTCGCCGTAGTGATTGCTTCGAGCAGCTGCTTACCGTGGACGGCGGCATCAACCTTGGGAACGACGCCGATGAGTTTGCCTTCGCCGTTGAAAAGGTAGGCGGCCCGGAGAGGGCCAAGGTACTTCTTCCCGTACATGGATTTCTCGACGATGGCGTCGAGGGCTTGGGAGAAGAGGTCCTCGGGGTCCGAAACCAGGGTGAACTTATACCCATGCTTGGCGGCGTACTTGGCGTGGGAGGCACAATTATCCCGGGAGACGGCAATCAACCTAAACCCTTGTCTGACAATGGCTTTCTCACTTTTATCCATCTCGGCGGCCTGTTTATCGCAGGCCGACGTGTTGTTGCGCATGTAAACGGAAACGATGGTCGGACCATCCAGGAGGGCGGCAAACGGCCCATTAACGGGCGTCCCGTCCACCAAGGCATCTACTTTGAAAGTTAGTTTAGGCTTTTTTCCGAGGGAAAGCATGGTTTTCAGGATTGGGTACAGGGCAGGGGAGCGGGCTTGGCCCAGATTGTCAAACGGCCAGCCCGATCCGCCGCCCGCGAGAAAGTGAGCCCATCTCCGCTCCCTCGGCCCTTTCCCCTTTACAAGTCCCCCCGGACGCCCTTTGTTCCGACCCTTTCCGCCATGCAAAAGACCCGCAAGTCAGTCTCCAAGCGCTTCAAAGTGACCGGTACCGGTAAAGTGATGCGCCGTTCCCCTAACGGCCGCCACCTCCTGAGCTCCAAGTCCCGCAAGCAGCGTCGTCGCGCCAATAAGTCCAAGCGCGTCGACTCCGGCTTCGAGAAGAAGATGCTGGCCTCCATGCCTTTCGCCTAAGCCGGCGACCCACTTTTTGGCCGAACGGGTGTTCATTAAGGCGACCCCGAGGCCATCTAACCAAAACCAAAACCAAATACCAACATGCCTAGAGCAACCAATGGCCCGGCCACCAAGGCCCGAAAGAAGCGCGCGATTAAAGCCGCTAAGGGCTACTTCGGAAACAAATCCCGTCTGTACGTCTACGCCCTCGAGGCCGTTCAGCGCGCGCAGAAGTTCGCTTATCGCGACCGCCGCAAGAACAAGTCGACGTTCCGTCAGCTTT
>Ga0209500_10000089_pt1 | contig 84007 bp, 82 predicted proteins | sample S_140212_EF_Meta_FD_187323 | JGI IMG/M metagenome (GOLD analysis project Ga0209500, IMG submission 187323) | Freshwater microbial communities from Lake Simoncouche, Canada to study carbon cycling - S_140212_EF_MetaG (SPAdes) (version 2) | ecosystem: Environmental > Aquatic > Freshwater > Lake ...
CATTGGCTCTTTAGTGATTGGGTTAATCCCATTTCGTGCCTTTCGATGTGCCGAATAAAATGCTCCGAAGCCGCTAATAAGTACTTTATCGCCCTTGCCGACTTCCTTACCTATCACAGCCGTCATGGTATCAATAACTAGCTCTATTTTATTTTTAGACAACTTGGTTTTGTTGGCAATTTCTTGCACTAGTTCAGGTTTTATCACCTTAGCTAACCTCCGTATTAATCAAAATCTGCTCGATATTGCGGGCTTTTTGATCTGGTCCAATGTCTATTAGTACCGAGCTAAATTGCACAATCCCAACTTTGGGCCAATCGAACTTATTGGGAAGCTGGTTGAGCCACTTTTCGATAATTATTTCTTTCTTAACGCCTAGCACAGAATCTACAGGACCAGTCATACCAACGTCACTAATACGAGCTGTGCCACCAGGCAACACACTGGCATCGGCCGTGGCAACATGGGTATGGCTACCAACGACGGCACTAACACGGCCATCCAAATAAAAGCCGATAGCAACTTTTTCGGAACTTAAATCGGCATGAAAATCTACAATAGTGGCAACCAGCTTTTCGTCTTTGTTATCTTCTAATATTGAATCGATAACTTTTAGCGGGTGATCGAGCTGAGGGCCATTAAATGTTTGTCCTAAAACATTGATTACCAATATATTACCAAAAGGCGTCTTAGCAATCTGCCATCCCCTGCCTGGCGTTCGTCCAGGATAATTAGCTGGCCTGATGATATTCGAGTCGGGCCGGTTCATCATTTCGACACCTTCGGGCTTTTTAAAACTATGGTTGCCGCCGGTAAAGAAATCTACTCCAGCATCCTCAACTTCTTTTATAGCTTTAGCTGTAATGCCATTGCCAGTACTCATATTCTCGGCCTGAGCAATTACAAAATCTATTTGCTTCTCTTCGATAAGTTTCGGCAAAACTTGCGCTACTGCCCGTCTGCCGATTTTTGCTACGATATCACCAATGTATAAAACTTTCATTTATTTAGCATACTCCTCAGCGCGTGTTTCGCGAATAATATTTACCTTAATGGTGCCAGGATATTTAAGTGTTGCCTCGATTTTGGTGGCAATATCTCGAGCTAGTTTGATGGCAGTTAGGTCATCAATTTCCTCCGGGTCAACAAACACTCGGATTTCCCTTCCAGCACTAATGGCATAACTCTTTTTGATTCCACTAAAAGCGTTGGTGACATTTTCAAGCTCAGTCATTCGCTTTACATAGTTTTCTAGCTTATCACCTCTGGCACCAGGTCGACCACCGCTTAGTGCATCGACGACTCTAACAATCAAAGCCTCTGGGGTGGTGGCTTCTATATCGTCGTGATGTGCCTCGGCGGCATGTGTAGTGGCTTCATCAAAGCCAGCCTTGCGCATCATATCACCAGTAATATGGTGGTGTTTACCTTCTATTTCATGGCTAACAGCCTTACCAAGATCGTGCAAAAATGCTGCTGTGCGAGAAACCTGCACATCGGCCCCAATCTCTTCGGCAATCATTGCGGCCAGGTGGGCCATCTCGACAGAATGGTGCAAAACGTTCTGGCTATAGCTAGTACGGTACTTCAGCATTCCCATGGTATTAGATATTTCTGGAGGGAGACCCATAACCTTCGCTTCGCGAGCAGCCTGTTCGCCAGCTTTTTTGATTTCTTCATCGATTTCTTTTTGAGCCTTAATTACCACTTCTTCAATTTTTGCAGGATGAATCCGACCGTCAGCAATCAGTGCCTCGAGAGCTTTTTTGGCGACCTGTCTTCGTATTGGATTAAAGCCCGAGATTGTAATAACTCCAGGGCTTTCATCAATAATAACCTCGACTCCAGTAAGCCTCTCAAGGGCCTGAATATTGCGGCCTTCCTTGCCAATTATTTTGCCCTTAACTTCATCGTTTGGAATTGCAACAGTACTAATAGTTCGCTCTGTGGCGGTGCCTGTGGCCAAGCGCTCCATAGCGCTTGTCATTATCTCTTTAGCGGTTTCATCGGCGTTTTCGGTGGCATCACGCTTGCGCTTTTCAATATATTCGACCAAGTCATTTTTAATATCGCGCTCCGTCATTTCCATGAGTTTTGCCTGGGCATCTTCTTTTTTGAGTTTAGCAATTTTTTGGAGGTTTTCTTCTTGGCGAGTTCTTATTGCTCGAATCTCATCCTTGATTGCTTCGATTTCCTTTTCGCTGCGATTAAGATTGTCAGTGCGTTTTTCGATTTGATCAAACTTGTTATCTAGCAGTGTTTCGCGGTCCGCAACACGCTTTTCAGATGCATCAAGTTTATTGCGTCTTTCACGTTCTTCTTTTTTAGATTCCTCGGCTATCTTAATGGCTTCTTCTTTGGCCTCCAGGACTTTTTTCTTGGCGTCCTCTTTGGCTTCATCAAGCATTTTTTTGGCCTTATTATCGGCGTCATTGGTCTTTTGTTTGGTAACTACTATATTGGCTCCATAGCCAACTCCCCCGCCTACCATAAGAGCAAGGATTGCATATATTAACAACATAAACACCTACCTTTCTAAGTAGTGTTTTTACCCAATTGTAAGCAAAAACTAATTATTGAAATCAAAATTTAAATACTTTATTATCTAATACTATTAAACCCCTAAATGAACAATTCTTCAAGCCGAAGCTTTTTTGGATTTGGTAATATTTGGCTCGCTGCTGTACTTTGGCACAACATATTTGCCCGACTGCTGATTTTCTAGTTTTTCCAGCCCATGCATTATCCACTTATCAGATTCTGCCGAGACGATTGGTATTGTCAGCCCGTAAGCCAGGGCGTTGGCAACCGTGGTGCCAATACGCAGGCCAGTAAAAGAGCCTTCTCCGGTAAAGACAATCAGACCATCGATAGACTTTAAGTTTATTCCTGCAGAATCCACTAGGCCTGTAATTTGGTCTAGAAGTGTATTGGCGAGTTCACGGTGCGCTGCCCATTTGATCTTTTTAAAGATTTTTTTATTATCTATCAGGTATAGTTCTGCTTCGGGTTTGTCGCTACGGATTGCTAATATCACTGCTTAAGTCCCAATATTATTGCCTGGCCTGCTTTGCCAAATCCAGATATTTCGTAGCGGCGAGAGCTTGGACCTACATAATGGCATTCAATGGTTAGGCGGTTGTCCGAGCTGTGCCCCGCAAAGTGCTGTGCCCACTCCACGCATACTATGGCCTTATCATCGGCCAGAGCGTCGATTAGCTCGTTTTGGACTATTTCGTCATCATTAAGTCGGTATAGGTCGAAGTGTTCGAGCTTGGTGCCATTAGGCGCCTCATAGCTAAGATGAATATTGTAAGATGGGCTAGTAATTGTACGGGTTATGCCCAAACCTTTGCCAATAGCCTTTACCAGCGCAGTCTTGCCACCACCCAAGTCGCCGACTAATTCAATAAGGAACGGCGGGCTACAAAGTTTAGCCAACTTTAGGCCTAGATCTAAAGTATGATCCAAGCTTTTTGAAGAATAGGTTAATTTCTGTTCGGTATTCATATATTCCATAACCTATGGTAGCGATTCCTGCCGATACAAGCAACCAGGACCACCATTTTGATCCCTGCGATTGAGATTGCTGAGAGTCGATTCCGTTGCCATCAGAGTTTTTGGCTGCCGCAGAAGCGGCCTTGGCTTTTGTAGGCTCCTTGACAGTTGTTTTTTTGCCTTTTTTCACTAATGCATTACTCCGAGGTAGCATAGGCGTTGTCTAGTACAAACGGATTACTGCTTTTTATTATTATCTTGTTCAGGCACCTGCTTATTCTGCTCTTAATATAAGTCTTTATGTAAATATGTGGGCTTAATGTTTAGCAAATTATAGCTTAGCTTATCTGTCCTTGTTCGCAATATAAACTATGATGGCACCAAACCCCAAGAAAAGCACCCACCAGACCCAGCTGTAATTATTGCTTGAATCTTGCTGGCTGCTTGGTGCTGTAGTTGCTGGTGTTGCTGGTGTTGCTTGATACCCTGTGTACTCAGGGTCAGGTGGGTCATAGTCATAGTCAGGGTCAGGTGGGTCATAGTCATAGTCAGGGGTAGGCTCATAGTATGGTTCTGGGTTAATGCCGCCACCGTGATAGTGCCGCTGCCCATATACTTCCCCCCAAGAAGCACAATTAGTCCAGCAATAGTGTGCGCCATCACTTGCGACATTGCCTGGGTGCGCTAGCCCCGTTTCGCTTGGCAACGCAAAAACTAACAGTAATGCAAGTAATAATATTTTTACTATATACATATGCTCACAGTATACGCCCATAACAAGCATTACGCTAACAGCCTACTGCAATCCTCTCCCGCAACCACCCAAGTCGATTACCTGTACCCTGTATCGGCTGGTGGAATACAATGTAACGAAAGCCTTTAGTTTTTGATACTTGCCCTTAGCTTAGCAACTCGTGCTACTCGCCGAACGCCTAGGCTCAACCACTTAAAACTATTTAATCAGTCATAATCAGATTAGTTATGCCATATAAAACTATTGCAACAGGCAGTGCAACTAAGCCTATTACGCCTACGATAATAAACTTCTTTTTCTTTTTGATTGCCCCATAAATAATAAAAGGTACACCTATAAATAAACCTATAAACCCAAGGATACTAAGTAGTAAAAGTATTATATTCATAATTGCTGCAAAAGAATCCATTAGCAAAATTATATCATAGCAAAAATGAAACTGCTATTGACCTACAAATCATAAGGGTTATACAATAAGTCCAGATATATGTTTTCAATATTCAAAAACTTCAATACCAAAAAGCCCGGTTTCACAATCTTAGATGTTGTTGTGGTTATGATTGTTGTTGGGTTTTTTGCAGTACTTATTATCCCTGGTCTAGTTAGCGGACCATCTAGAGCCCGCGACGCTTCACGCAAGTCTGATCTCAGGGTTATTAAAGCGGCACTAGAAAACTACTATAACGAAAGTGGCACCTACCCTGCAAAACTGTCTACTCTAGAGTCTGGCGCCACCCCTTTTATCAAAAAGATACCCAAAGATCCCAAAACAGGGGCTGAATATATTTATATAGTTACCGGTAACCCGCCTAGCAGCTTTTTATTGCAGGCAACCCTTGAAAATAAGAATGATAAAGATCTGAAGGGTCTCGGAAGCGATCCGAACAAAGGTATATACCAGCTCAATAGCACCAACTAGCAATAATAAATGGTAAATTATTTATTTCTTTAAGCCAGTATTTTTTGATCCGAATTTTTTGCGGTTCTCTATAATATAGTGCTCTAATTCGTAAGGATTGGGTACGAAATCGAACACAAAGTTTTCGCGCTCACCCGCCGTTTGGATTATAATTGTGCCGTATTTTAGAACTATCTGCATTGGCCCTCTAACTGATGCGCTAATGTCTTGAATCTCTTCTAACCTCAGTGTTGCGACTTTTCGATTAAATAAGCCGATCTGATCGATATCAACAATATGTTGGTTGGTAATCACTATTTTATTTCTTCTCCAGATCCAAAATGTAGCAATACAGAGTAATACGATAGTAGCGAAAACCAAAAATCCAGCAATTGAAATTAGGCCAGAGTATGGATTGCCGTCTGGCAACGATGAGCTGTATTGGTTATATAAAACTGCTGCTGCAACAGCCGCTAAGGCCACTATAAACATAGCGATAAAAATTGGAGCCACGGCCATGAAGTGCTTGTAAACAATGGCCTGGGTTATCTCACCTTCAGTCTGTCCGGGATAGCTTTTTAGTTCGTTTTCTTCCATTGGTTTATTTTAGCCTATTTATAACTACTATAACAGGCTACTTTGCTGTGATGACTCTGGTGGCTGTACGCCAAGATGCAAATATCCGCTGTCCGTAACCTTGCGCCCACGGCTGGTGCGCTCCAAGAAACCAAGCTGAATAAGGAATGGCTCATAAACATCTTCGATAGTCTGGCGTTCTTCGCCAGTAGCGGCAGCGATTGCGCTAACTCCGACTGGACCACCCGAATACTTGCTAATAATTGCGTCCAGCACACGTCTATCTGAAGCGTCTAAACCCTTGTCATCAATTTCTAGAATTGCCAACGTAGCTTCGAGGGCTTCTTGGTTAATAGTATCATCACCATGAACCTGAGCCCAATCGCGCACACGCTTAAGTAGTCGATTAGCAATTCTTGGTGTCAGGCGAGAGCGTTTAGACATCTGCTCGAGAGAGTTTTTTTGGAGCTCGATTCCCAAAAGATTTGCAGAGCGAGCCAAGATTCGTTCTATCTCTTCTTCCTTGTAATAGTCTAGGCGATTTACGATACCGAATCTGTCTCGCAGAGGCGATGACAGCGCACCAAATCTGGTGGTAGCACCGATTAGTGTGAACTTCGGCAAATCCAACCTTAAGCTTTGAGCAGAAGGACCTTTGCCAAGGATAATATCTATAACATAGTCCTCCATAGCTGAATACAAAATTTCTTCAACTCCTCTAGGTAGACGATGTATTTCGTCGATGAATAATATATCGCCGTCTTCTAGGCTAGTAAGCAAAGAGGCTAGGTCGGCGGCCTTCTCTACTGCTGGTCCACTAGTAACTTTGAGGTTACCCTTGAGCTCATTTGCTATCACATGAGCGAGCGTGGTTTTGCCTAATCCGGGTGGGCCATAAAGCAAGATATGATCAAGCGGTTCGTTGCGCTTTTTAGTAGCTTCAATGGCAACCTTCAGGGCCTTTTTGATTTGTTCTTGCCCTATATACTGATTGAAGTCTGCTGGACGCAACGACTTCTCAAAAACAGCTTCCTGGGGTTCTTTTTCTATAATGTCTTCTGGTGTAATAATGTCGTCTTGGCGCTCAATCATTTGCTAGCTCCTTTGAGGCCCAGCTTAATGCGCTCTTGAGTAGAAAGACTTTCATCTACCCCCTTAAGAGCTAGCTTGGCATCACGTGCACTGTAGCCCAGACTAATAAGCGCCAGGAAGGCTTGGTCGGATTCGTTATCGGTATCAATACTAACATCAACCAGTTTGCCCTTTAGCTCTAGTATGATACGCTGAGCCGTCTTTTTGCCGATTCCAGATACGCTACTAAAAATACTGACATCATCCTTCAATATGGCGTTTTGCACTTCATCAGATTTATACATTGAAAGAATCGAAATAGCAGCCTTAGGCCCCACTCCATTGACGCTGGTTAGCTTATAGTACAGGGTTCGGCTTGGCTGGTCGGGAAATCCGAATAGCGTATATTCGTCTTCTTTGATGTTTTCGGCTATGTAAAATACTGCTTTATCTCCAGCCGACAAAGTCACGAGGTAGTTGAGTGGCACAACAATATCGTAGCCAATGCCAACCAGGTCGACAATTACGCCGTTAGGGGTTTTTTCGGCAATCACACCATTGATTCTTGCTATCATAGATTTAATTATAACAGCAGAATAAACAAATGCCGAACAATTATTTACCGTAGATAGAGTTGGCGCTATGGCAAATCGCTATTGCTAGTGCATCGGCTGCGTCATCAGGCTTCGGTGTGGTGTTGAGTTTGAGTATTTTTTTGACCATCTCCTGTACCTGCTTCTTTGTGGCCTTGCCGTAGCCGGTGGCCGACATTTTGACTTGTAGAGGAGTGTATTCGGCGATAGGGATGTTTTGCTGGGCCGCCACCAGCAAGATTATCCCGCGAGCCTGACTAACGGACATTGCAGTCGTGATATTACTTGTAAAAAATAATTTTTCGACGGCCACGGAGTCTGGTTTATGGTGCCTTATTATATCAGTTAGATCGTCGAAGAGTATTGTTAGTCGCTTGGGCATATCGAGGGTTTTTGGTGTCGACACTATACCACAATCTAATAGCGTGAGTTTTGCTCCATTTTTAGATATTAGACCAAAACCAGTGGTGGCAGTTCCGGGATCTATGCCTAGAATTTTCATTGCAGCTTATTCAATATAGCTTCGGGAATATCAAAATTGCTAGTGACCTCTACGACATCATCTAGATCCTCGAGTGAGTCTATCAGGTTTAATAGAGTCTTGGCTTTAGATTCGTCATCGACAACCACGCTCTGACTGGGCGTCTGATTAACTTCGGCGCTCTCGACATTATCTTCGCCGATTGCGTCACGAACTGCCTCGAGCTTGGTTGGTGAAGTTAGCACCACGAGCTGGTCGCCACTATCATTTATATCATCGGCACCAGCATCGATTGCACTTAATTCTACGCTGTCATTATCAATATTTGGTTTACAAACAATCACACCTTTTTGTTCGAACATATATGCTACCGAACCCTGTGACCCAAGATTTCCGCCATGTTTTGAAAAAGTCGACTTAACGTCTGGGCCAGTTCGGTTATGATTATCGCTTAGCGCTTTAACCATAATCGCCACTCCGGCTGGTCCGTAACCCTCATAGAGCAATTCTTCGAGCTTTGCTCCTCCAGCTTGGCCGCTACCCTTGGCAATGGCACGCTCGATATTACCAGCTGGAACATTAGCCGCCTTGGCTTTTTGAATTGCCAAGCGCAGTTTAAAATTCATTGCTGGGTCAGCACCACTCTGGGCTGCCACGGCAATTTCGGCTGCCATTTTGGTAAATACTTTGCCTCGCTTGGCATCGGTTGCGCCTTTTTTGTGCTTTATTGAGGCCCACTTGCTATGTCCTGACATGTCTTTGGTTTCCTTTTTTACAGATATAGAATACTGCTATCTTACCAATTGTTCGGGCTTTTGAAAAGGCAACAGCTCGCTACCACGATTTTTGTTATATGTAATTAGCGCTAGCACCACAAGACAGCTATACCAAAATGCCAGACTCGCTATATCGGGGTGGATGGCCATCTGGAAGCTAGACTGCGCCTCAAGCATTAGAACTGTGTAAATGTTGATTTTTTACCTGAAAAAACTTATAATGTTGGGGTTGTAAAAAATGCAAAACACATTAAAATCTATAAAACATAACCCCTTCTTTTTTCTTCTACGATGGAACAAACCAAGACCTCCGAAGTCTGTTTGTTACATCGAGAGGAAGACAAGCTAAGGAAATCGGAGCAGAATTTGATAAAATTATGCGTAGATTGTAAGTAGTTGTCTGACGAGGGCCCATAGCTCAGTTGGTTAGAGCGGCTGCCTTTTAAGCAGCATGTCGTGAGTTCGAGTCTCACTGGGCCCTCCAAACAAAGAACTCCCTTTTTGGGAGTTTTTTGTTTGGAGGTCTTATGCTATTTGAACCCACGACGGAGTTTTCTGAAAGAAAAGATCCGAGTCGTGCAGTTCGGTGAAGCGAACAAGTGCACAGGAATATATTCCGAGCGTTTGTGAGCGGAAAAGAACGAAGTCCGCTGTCTCACTGGGCCATACTGGCATAAGCATATTAATACTGTCAAGAGTTGGCTATAACTGTTATACTAATCCAATAATTCAAAAACAAAGCCATGCCACACCGAAAAAACAATCCCTCCTTAAATCGTTATCTGCGTCGCAATAAAACTAGGCACAACGTCGATATAATGGCCTACGTAGTCGGTGTCGGCGGCAATATTGCTGTCATCCCGCAAATAATTAAGGCCTGGGAAAGTGACGCACCCGGTTTAGCTATATTGACTTGGGTATTATTTATAGGAATCGGTTTTATATGGCTGGCTTACGCAATCCTACATAAACAAAAGCCACTCATTGTTGCCCAAATAGTTGGTATTTCATGCAATATGCTCGTGGTTGGTGGCTGGATATTTAATAATGTAATCCACTAATTTTGATGTGTTCCTCTCAGATATTTTAAATTCACCAGTATGTTAAGATAATACTTAAGGTTAATAACTATGAAAGCTATTAGTATCAATCGACTCAGCAAGAACTACGGCAAACTAGCCGCCGTAGACAATATTAATCTCGATATCAGCTATGGAGACTTTTTTGGCTTTATCGGACCTAACGGTGCTGGTAAAACCACAACCATCAAGACTATGCTAAATTTGCTAAACCCCTACACAGGGCATATTAAGATACTAGGAAAAGACATTAAGCTCAATCAGTTCCAGAAAGATATTGGCTATGTACCGGGCGAAGCTAGCCTCTATGATAACTTGCGAGTTAAAGAACAAATCAACTATTTTGGTAGGTTTTTCGATAAGTTAGATCAGAACTATGTCAATGAACTCAAAACTATGTTCCTCATTGATGACAGAAAAAAAATATCAGAATTGTCGCTAGGTAATAAAAAAAAGGTTGCGATAGTTTGTGCCCTTATGAACAAGCCAAAGCTGCTTATCTTCGACGAAGTCTCCAATAGTCTTGACCCTATGATGCAAAAAGCCCTATTTGGCGAACTTCTAAGACTCAACAAACTCGGTACGACCATTTTTTTCTCTAGTCACAACCTAGAAGAAGTCCAAACTTATTGCAAAAATATCGCTATTATCCGAGAGGGGAAAATTATCAAAAAAGATAATGTCAAAAAGATAATTGATTCCAATGGCATACAAATAACTATCAAAACAAAACAAAAGCTCAACCCTGGTTTCCTTCAAAAACATAATATTAAACATGACGAGATGGGCACGGGCGCTATAACCTTTGCCTACAAAGGCGATGTCGATGAACTCATCTACTATCTGTCTAAATACAAGCTAGAGTATTTAAGAATTACAGATGTTAAGCTCGAAAACATATTCGATGAATACTACGAAGGAGGTAGTGATGAATCATAATAACAAAAGTTACCGCAACCTGTACCGCTTTGAAGTAAGGCAAAACTACCGATCGTTTATAATCTGGATTTTAGTTATAATCGGGGTGATGGTTTTGTTTATGTCTACTTACCCATCATTTCAATCTGCCGATTACATGCAGCTGGTTAATGCCAAAATCGATGCTCTACCAAAGGGTTTTGGTGTGGCCTTTGGATTGGGCGGTATCACCGGCATAAACTTTAAGGATTTATATTTTTTCTATAGCTATATGTGTCAGTTTTATGTAATAGCGATAGTTATTTATGCAATTAGCCTAGGATCCAATATTATATCAAAGGAAAATTCAGAAAAACACATAGATTATTTAGCTACTAAGCCAATCCGTAAAGGAACCATAATAATAGCAAAGTATTCTGTGCTTGTGACTTTCATATTAGCAATCACAATTGGGCTGCTAGTAGCCGGTTGCCTCACAATACTCACTTTAAATACCAACAACTCGCCGTTTTTTTATCAAATAATCCGTCTATCAGTTAAATCTTTTTTGGTTTATTTATTTTTTGGTACTTTGGCATTTTCAATATCGGCTGCTTCTAAAAAAACTTCACGCTCCTCGCTGTTTGTGGCAGGGCTGTTTTTTATTAGCTACCTGACTGGGATCATATCGCAGATCCAGCCCAAATTTGAGAGTCTTAAGTACCTTTCGCCGTTTTTTATGTTCGAAACCACTAAAGCCGGCCAGGGCTTTTCCCAGCAAGACTACCTTTATATGCTAGCCTTAACCCTTGCTAGTACTGTGCTTGTTGTAATTGCATACTGGCGCTATACCACTAAAGATCTTAGCTTATAGTGAGCCAAAAGATACGCGATGACAAACGGAATGCGGAGCCTAGCTTTGCTATAATAAGTCTATGATCAAAAAAATCTTAATTGTTGACAACTCCATACACAAAAAGTGCGACAGGTGCAGTCAGTTTCATCGACATTTTAATCGCAAGACTAGCGTTTTGCACTCGGCCGACAGAGCGTTGCCTAGAAATATCGAAGCCTATAGCCATATAATACTAACTGGATCAGCCGATAGCATCGATGATTTAAGCAAGGTTTATGCTAGGTTGCGCCCATTTATACTGAGGGTTAAAAAAGCCGGAATACCAATGCTGGGTATATGCTACGGTTTCCAGGCTATCGCGGCTGCGCTATCCGATGTCGAAAACATAGATCACTACCAACATCCCGAAATCGGTTGGACTAAAATTTATGTTACTAAGCAATCGATACTTTTTAAGGATATGCCCAAGTCATTTTATGCTATCGAAAACCACACATCTTCGGTCAGGAATCTCCCGGAGGAGCTAATTAAGACAGCCGAATCTCAGCGCAGATACATTCAGGCATTTGAGCACAAAACTGAGCCCATATACGGGGTGCAGTTTCATCCAGAGGCGACGAGTTATGGCGGGCTACAGATAGTGGCTCTCAGGTTAAAGCACAGGGCCCCCCTAAGCTGGTTTACTGGAACTACCAAACCAGCCAGCTACAAACCCGAAATACCCGAAAAGATTATTTTTAACTTTTATAATTCCGCCAAACAAAAAACTAGCTAGCAGATTTTTCTTCTTCGATGAGCCTCAGTATCCGATTGAAGATCTTCCTTCCGTCGCCACCGATTTTTTCTCGCTCTGGGTGAAACTGAACGCCCCATATAGACTTGGTTTTGTGCCTAATGATCTCTGCCCCCTCATCCGAAGCTGCTACACAAACTAGATCTTTTGGTAGCTCAGTGATTATCCAGTGGTTTGACTGAAAAACCATCGACTTGTCTTGGCCACCCATTACCTTGCTGGGATGAACTGCTACAATCGGAAAAAGTCCTTTACGGAGATTCTTAAACTGCTTATGAAGACTGGCACCATATGAGTAGCCAATAATCTGACAACCAAGACAAATACCTACGATTGGTTTTTTGGATGTTTTTACTAATTTAATCTGAGCCTCATAAAGATGGGAGAATTTCTTTAATGATCGCTTTTTGCCTTCAAACAATATTCCACCGCCAGACAGCACGATTACATCATATGGTTTGGTATCGAAACCGCCAACTTCATCGTAATTGATGATAGTCAGATCGTGGCTTCTTAACAAATTGGCAAGCCTGTTTTTGTAATATGTATTGTTATTTACTAATAAAACTTTCATCGGCTTCATATCTGAATATTATTATGAAAGAATACCATAGATTGGCTTTATTACAAGGAGTTTATTAAGCGCCTACTTTATCGCGCCTTCGTCTTTTGGGTACGTGGTCTTCGACGTACTCGATTATTTTACCGGCAATATCTTGTTTTGTAACCTCTTCAATTGCAGCTAACATCGGAAAAGCATTAACCTCCATCACTAGCGGCCCTCTCTCCGCCTGTAGCAAATCAACTCCGGCGATATCGAGGTTCATGGCTTTGGCAGCTCCGAGAGACATCTGCCGCTCTGCGCGAGTCAGCTTAATAGGCGTGCCCTGGCCCCCAAGGTAGATATTTGAACGGAACTCACCTTCTGGAGCCTGGCGCTTCATTGCTCCGACAATTTTGCCATCTACTATAAATACCCTAACGTCACTTCCGCCTGATTCTTCAATAAACTCCTGGATCAAAATATTGACTTTCTGAGAGTAGAAAGCCTGAATAATGGCCTTGGCGGCACTTCTAGTTTCGGCTAACATCACCCCCATACCTTGACTTCCACGAGCAACTTTTACAATCAGCGGCGCTCCGCCAACCATTGCGATTAGCTCGTCACTAGAGTCGGTGCTGTTAGCTACCACTGTTTTAGGAATATCTATATCGTGCCTGGCTAGGAGCTGCATGCTACGAAGTTTGTCTCTGGTTCTGATGAATGCAAGAGAGCCTGTTGTTGAGAACACGTTCATCATTTCAAATTGTCGAATGATAGCACTGCCATAGGATTGGCTTATAATTGATATACGAGGAATTATTGCATCGATACCCTCTAGTGGCTTACCTTCGTAATAAACCTGGGGTTTGCTCTTCACGACATTACAATAACATCTTGTATAATCAATTATTTTAGCCTGATGGCCTCTTTTCAGAGCTGCTTCGAGCAGTCGATCGGCACCGTTTTTACGATTAGGTCTTGATAGTATCACTATCTTCATAGTGCCTCCTTTATTTTTACTTATGCTATAATTTTAATTCATAAATGCAATAAAGCATAGAATATTGTTGCGCGTTGTAATTTTACAGATTAAACAGCCTAAAAGTCAACCCTATTTTTGGGCTGCTGCTTAATAAATTACTGTACAAAAACAGCTGCGAGAGCAAGAGCAAAGCTAGTGTCGGCTATCTTTTGGCTTTTCCGACAAATATATAACTAGCCATCAACCACATTAGTAGGCCAGAAATAGAAACTAGGCGCATATTATATGCTATTGCGGCCAAATTGTGTTCAGTTACTAGCTTATTAAAGCTACTATCCCCTAGTAGCGATAGGCCATAGCCAATAATTACAAACCCGAGCAACAAACCTGCGATAACTGATTTGATCTTGCTCTTGGGCCACTTAGATTCTCTGACGTTTTTGCCTAGCAGGCAGATAATTACCGATAAGGCTAGCAGAGCTATCGCTATGTTAGATTGATTTATAAAGCTGGCTTTGGCCGATACAATCTTTTCGATTGGCTCAGCAAGCTGTGATCCTGCCAGGATACCCACCAGTGTACCGATTACTAGGCGTTGAGTTTTTTCTTCGCCAATCATAAAGCAGGCTACAGCAGAGCCCATAACAGTTGCAAAGAAGATGATGTCAAAACCTATATTCATAATTGTTAAACTTATAAGCTAGTATATTACTTTATAGGCTGTTAGCCTAAATTACCAGAATTTATGTTTCTTATTGGTCTTACCGAATTCCTCCAGTAGCTCTTTTTGCTTAGAAGTTAGTTTGGTTGGTATCGCTATCTCAACCACCACGATATGGTCGCCATATTTGTCAGTATTGACTATTGGCATACCCTTTCCGCTAATTTTAAAGACTTTATTTGGTTGAGTACCTGCTGGTATTTTAAGGGTGGCCTTCCCGCTAATTGTCTCTACGGGGTAATTCACACCTAGAGCAGCATCGGCCATACCGATAGTGATTTTAGATATAATACTACTGCCATCGCGCTCAAATCGGCTGTCTGGTCTAACTTGGACTCGCACATAGAGGTCTCCGCGCATTCCTTGCTTATTTATTTCGCCTTTGCCTTCTAGTTTAATAGCCTGACCGTTGTCGATACCTGCTGGTATCTTTATTTTGACATCCTCCTGTTTGCGGCCACCAGATTTATGATCAGCAATACGCAGGCTCAGCTCTTTAGTTGCTCCCTTGATGGCATCCTCAAAGTCGATTGTTATAACAACTTCAACATCACGAGTCCGATTTTGTTGGCCTCGAAAAAACATATCAAAGATGTCGTTGATACCGCCACCTCCACCGCCTCCAAAATCGAACCTGATTTCGTTGGGGTCAAAGCCTTGACCGCCCTGGAAGCCTGCAAAAGGGTTGCCGCCGCCATAGGCTCCGCCACCAGCCTGATCGGCACCGGCCGAATGACCGAACTGGTCGTAGGCTTGGCGCTTGGACTCGTCTTTTAAAACCTCATAGGCCTCATTGGCCTCCTTAAATTTAGCCTCGTCGCCTCCGCGATCAGGGTGCAACTCAACAGCTTTTTTACGGAAAGCTTTTTTTATTTCATCTTGAGTCGCACCTTTTGAGATACCCAGTACTTCGTAGTAATCGCGTTTGTCCATGAGTTATACAATAATAGCCTTTTAGCTACTTTGTATTTTCCTTGTCATCGACGACTTCGCCTTCTTCAGCCTCTTCGCCTTTTTCGTCTGTCTTTTTGCCGGTCTCTTCATCTGCTTTTTTATCATTGTCGGCAGAGTCTTCGGGCTTTTTTTCCGCTTCTTCTTTGTACATCTGCTCGCCAACCTTCATGAGCTTGGTATTGAGATCATCTGTCAGCTTTGTGAGCTCATCGATATCTTCACTGTCTTTCTTTTCTTTAAGTGCAGCAATGGCATCAGCGACAGGCTTTTTGTCGTCGTCACTAACCTTATCACCAGCATCTACGAGAGTTTTCTCAGCAGTATATATAAGTGTATCGGCGTGGTTACGCGCTTCGACCATAGCTTTAGTTTTCTTATCATCTTCGGCATGGGCCTCGGCATCTTCTTGCATCTTTTTGATTTCATCATCAGACAAGCTTCCGCCGCCAGTGATAGTAATTTTTTGTTCTTTATTGGTGGCCTTATCTTTGGCACTAACATTTACAATCCCATTGGCGTCGATATTAAAACTAACCTCAATTTGTGGAACTCCGCGAGGCGATGGCGGTATGCCGTCCAAAACAAATCTACCAAGCGATTTATTGTCGTTGGCCATCTCGCGATCCCCCTGCAAAACATTGATCTCTACACTAGTCTGGTTGTCTGCAGCAGTACTAAAGACCTGGCTCTTGCTGGTCGGCACGGTGGTATTGCGCTCAATAAGCTTGGTGCTAACTCCACCTAGAGTTTCGATACCAAGGCTAAGCGGTGTGACATCTAACAGCAGAACATCTTTAACATCACCACCCAAAACTCCACCCTGAATGGCTGCTCCGGTTGCAACCACTTCATCGGGGTTAACGCCCTGAAGTGGCTTTTTGCCAAAAAATTCTTCGACTTTCTTTTGTACTAAGGGCATTCGAGTCATTCCGCCTACTAAAATTATCTCGTTGACATCTTCTTTTTTGATTCCAGCATCCTTAAGGGCAGATTCGCAAGGCTTTAGCGTTTTTTCAACTAGCTCCATTACGAGCTTCTCAAAGTCAGCTCGGCTAAGAGTCATATCTAGATGTTTTGGACCTTCTGCATCGGCTGTAATGAAAGGTATATTGACACTAGTTTGGCTGGTAGAAGAAAGTTCAATTTTGGCTTTTTCGGCAGCCTCTTTGAGTCTTTGCATAGCGGCCTTGTCGGCCTTAAGATCAATACCTTGGTCCTTCTTAAACTCAGCAATAAGATGATTTATGAGTAGCAAATCAAAATCATCGCCACCAAGATGAGTATCACCATTGGTACTTTTGACCTCAAAAACGCCATCGCCCAATTCCAGCACTGAGACATCAAATGTACCACCACCAAGGTCGTAAACTATAACCTTTTCTTCTTTTTTCTTGTCTAGGCCGTACGCCAAAGCAGCTGCAGTCGGCTCATTGATGATTCGCTTAACTTCAAGACCGGCAATCTTGCCTGCATCTTTAGTGGCTTGCCGTTGAGCATCATTAAAATATGCCGGAACAGTAATAACTGCTTCCGTTACAGGCTGCCCAAGAAACTTCTCAGCATCTGCTTTGAGTTTAGAAAGTATCATTGCAGACACTTCTTCTGGAGTATAGTACTTATCACCGATCTTAACTTTGACATGACCATCGGCTTTGAGTATCTGATACGGCATTAGGTCGATATCACGTTTAACCTCTTCGTCGTCGATAGTACGACCGACTAGTCTTTTGACACTAAAAATGGTGTTGTCGGGGTTGATAACTGCTTGGCGCTTGGCTGTTTGGCCCACTAATCGCTCGCCGTTTTTATTGACAGCTACGATACTTGGTGTGGTGCGGCCACCTTCGGCGTTAGCAATTATTGTTGCTTCTCCACCTTCCATTACAGCCATTGCTGAGTTTGTTGTTCCTAAGTCGATTCCGATTATTTTTCCCATTTTATAGTTCTCCTTCTTTTTTAAATATTTAAGTTATTGGGTTGCAGGGTTGGTTCCGCCACTTACTTTAACGCGAGCCGGGCGGACGACTCTATCTCCTATCTGATAGCCCGGCGTAATCACTTCAGTGATGATTCCCTCCGGCTTATCAGACTGGACATGCTCGATTGCTTCATGAATATTATGGTCAAAATTTTGGTTAATCGGATTTAGTTTTGTTATGCCGAGTTCATCTAGCTTTTGAGTTAGTTGCTGACCAACATAAACCATACCTTGAGCCCACGAATTGCCTTCGAGCTCGGCTGGTAAGTGGGTGGCTGCCAAATCAAAATTATCTAGTGCTGGCAACATTTCACTCAAAACTATTTCTTTGGCACGAAGCATCGTTGACATTTGCTCTTCATTTTGACGCTTCTTGAAGTTTTCAAACTCGGCTTGAAGCAACTGCAACGAATTAGTCAGTTCGGCGATTCTTAGTTGGGCTGGGTCGACCTGGCTAGGCTGCGGCTTTTTGGTGCCACTGGGCTTACTAGTTTTGTTTGGTTTGTTAGGGTTGAGATTTTGCTTCATGGTTGTTAATCCTTTTTTTAGGTTACTATTTTACTCGCTAAATACTTCTTGCAAAGCCTTACTTGTACCATCGACCAAGTTTAAGACCTTCTCGTAACTTTGGCGAGTTGGCCCTACGATACCAATATAGCTTTGGTCAGAATACGGGCTAGAAAAGCGATTGATGATCATGGTTAGGCCGCTGGCCTTTGCAATAGGGTTTTCTTGACCTATGTATACTTGCATCTTATCAATATTAGCGCTAGCTAACCAGCCCTGCATTGAATCTAAAAAACGCGCTGCTTCACCAACCTGTGAAATATCCATAAACTCTGGCTGGCTAAAAAGCTGGCTCATGCCATGAAAATAAACTGAGTCACTTAAGGTTGCAAAAGCCATATTGCCGGTCATGTCACTAAGCGTTTCGGCGGCCATCTTGATAGCACCGTCGGTGCGGTCCTTAAGGCTATCAACTCTTTTAGAGATAGTCTGAATACTGCGTCCAGATAACGAAGACTGACTAGATATCTCATTTACAAATTGGCGGTAGCCAGCATCAGTTGGTATTCGACCGGCTGAAATGTGTGGCTGAGATATTAATCCGGCGTCTTCTAGGGCCGACATTTCGGCCCTAATGGTAGCAGAGCTCAGGCCAAAATGATTTGCCAGCTCTCGCGAGCTAACCGGCTCAGCACTATCAGCATAAAGCCGAACAATTTCAGCTAAAATACCACTTTGTCGCTTAGATATAGTATTCATCGTTGTTTTAATAGTAATACAAGCCTTATTGGCAGTCAACACCCTAGAGTGCCAACATACCTACTATTGTACAAAAATTAGCACTCCTATGTCAAGAGTGCTAATTGAAGTTTTTATATTTGCTTAGTGGACTTAAATATTTTCTCTGCTGTTTGTAGCTCTGGCTGAGCGAAATACTGTTCTGCAGTTAAGTTAGACTGGTAATTGGCGTTGTCCTGTTTAGGTCCAGAAAATCCGGTTAACGCTCCGTCTACACCAGGCGATGGGAATAAGAAGTACGGGGGAAGGCCTTGATAATTTTCTACGCTCTGCTTATTTTCTGCTTTAGGGTCTATTCCAATGAAGCCAATTTTTCTACTCTGCAAGGTCTTATTACTAGCATCATACATCTGGTATTTAACTAAATACAACTCCACGCCATTCGATAGAGTTATAATTTTTTCTTTTGATACAAACTGATTCTGTGGGCACTCAGACGGGGGGTAACATGTACCACCTATGCCTGAAATGTGATTTACAAGAGATATCTTAAAACCACCTGGGGAGGTAACATAAGCATCCACAAAAGGCCCTTTCCATTCTGGAACGTCTCTCTTTACTTCTGTAGTATTATCAACAGTAGTTAGCTTCCAATCCTTTGGATATTTGAAAGATAATTTATCGTATGCATCAGCATAAGTTAACCAGTCGGCAGTCTCGTCTTTTGTGGAAGATTGCTTTTTCAGGTCATCGACCTGTTTTTGAAGTTGCTGAATCTGGGCATTCTGGGCCTTTTTGTCATTCTTGGTCTTGTTATTCATATAATACCAGGTGCCGCCAACGGCAATGATGGCAAGAATGATTACAATAACTAATGCAGTTATTGGGCCTTTGCCAGGTTTTTTAATCCCTGTGGGGTTGTTCTTGTGTTGGCTTTCATCATTTGAATGTTGTTCCATTTTTACCTTTCTTTAATATTAACTAATTAACGGTAATGCTATTCACGATTTTTTCAAAATCACTATAAACATCTGGTGTTTTGTTTGTCTGAACATAATTTACCGAGTAATAAGTACCATTTTTGTTAAATTCATATCTTACATCTTTTACAAATATATAATCGCTACCAGGTGCATATGGTCGATTTGCTGGCGCTTCTAACCTCTTCATATTAATTCCATTAATGTTTACATTGGTACTTGACCAGCCAGTCGGCTCTTGTAAATTATTTGCATTCTTTGAAGTAGCTATGCTTATCTGCGATGTAGCATCCGAATTACATACCCCAAGATACTCCTTGGCTGATGCTAAAAAATCTATAGTAATTTTGTCTCCCTGCTGTCTTGGGCAGGCCAACGTGTACCAGCCTTTTGGATACTTCAAAGCAAGCGGCGTGCCAACAATTTCATAGCTCACCATATCGGCATCGTTTACAATACCTTTATTTTTCAAATCATCAACCTGTTTTTGCAGCTCTTGGATTTGTGCATCCCGGGCTTTTTTGTCATTCTTAGCTTTGTTGTTCATGTAGTACCAAGTGCCGACAACGGCTGCGATTGCCAGGATAATTACGATTACAAGAGCTATGACTGTTCCTTTACCGGCCTTGTGTTTTGTATTATTTTCTTTGCCGGTTTCTTCTATGTGATTTTTATTCTCTTCCATTATTTATATTCCTTATTTTAAATTATTGTTAAGCATTTTACTGTTACTGCATTGGTTCTAAATAACCAATAAGTGCTTTGGCCTGTTTTATACTTTCTGTTTGTAACTGCTGAACGCTGGCAATATTTGAGCATGCAAATTGTGGGTCCCTGTAAATATAATAATAATTACCAATCTGCCTTGACCCCTCTATTAATTCGATTGGCTTATCTGCGTTGATCATATCTCCCTTTTTACCCCTAGCTATACCTCCTAGTGGGACTGACTTGGCTTCACACTCACTATTAGGATCAAGTTGTTTTGCTTTTGACTCTAAATCGGCTGTAGAAAGGTACAAGCTACATACTGAAGAATTACAATCAACATAATATTTCAAGCCTGACGTGTCATTGTTAATAGGATATTGTAGGTTGAGCTCTGGTATCTTAACGTAGTCAGTAGAAATTTTACTAGTCTGCTGGGCACCTGACTCTTGTTTTTGTAGATCCAGGATCTGTTGCTTTAATTGATTGATCTGTGCATCTTGGGCTTTTTTGTCATTTTTGGCATTGTTATTCATATAGTACCAGGTGCCACCGACGGCAATGATGGCCAGTATTATTGCAATTACGAGCGCGATGACTGCCCCGTTAGCTGATTTTTTAGTTTGAGCAGCTGCTTGGTCGTGTTCGTGCTTAGCTTCGTCTTGATTATGATTTTCCATAATTATCCTTATTTAATAACTATAAGTATAGTGCCCCTATAAAAAAGTTGCAACAAACTAGCCTTTTTTGATTAGATCCATAAAAACACTCGACGGTATCGAGACCTTGCCAATCTGCTTCATACGAGCCTTACCCTTCTTTTGTTTTTGAAGCAGCTTCTTTTTGCGGGTAATGTCTCCACCATAGAGCTTAGCAGTAACATCTTTGCGGACCGCCGAAATAGTTTCGCGGGCAATAAACTTCGCGCCGATCGCCGCCTGCACAGCGACCTCAAAGTTTTGACGCGGTATTAGCTGCTTGAGCCGTTCGCACAAATCTCGACCGTAGTTATCGGCTTTGGAGCGGGCTATTATTGCTCCCAGCGAATCTACTTTTTCGCCAGCTAGCAGTATATCGACCTTAACCAAATCACCGACTTCGTATCTGTCCCAGTCGTAAGCCAATGATGCAAAGCCCGAGGTTTGGCTTTTGAGGGCATCATAGAAATCTGTAATTATTTCTGCCAAAGGAGCCTCAAAGCCTATCACTGCGCGAGTTTGGTCGAAGTACTCGAGCTTGGTTTGGCGGCCACGAGCCTCAACTATTAGCCCCAGTACCGGGCCGATGTACTCAGAAGGAGTGACGATTTCGCCCTTTACCCAAGGCTCGGCGATAGTTGCGATTTGTGATTCGTCTGGCAGTGCACTGGCTTGCTCGACCATCTCGACCTTGCCATTCGTGAGGCTCACCTGATAGCTCACGCTAGGGCTGGTCACAATAAGGTCTAGGTCAAATTCTCGCTCCAGCCGCTCCTTAATAATTTCTAGGTGTAGCAACCCCAAGAACCCAATCCTTACCCCAAACCCAAGGGCCACTGAGTTTTCGCTGGTATACGACAGTGAGGCGTCATTAAGCGAGAGCTTATCGAGAGAGTCGGTGAGCTTGGGGTATTCTTCCTGACTAGTTGGGTAGAGGCTGGCAAAAATAAGTGGCTGGACTTTCTTATAGCCCGGCAGTGGCTGGCTGGCGCTATCGGAAGTTAGGGTTACCGTATCGCCAACCCGAGCAAACTGAACCGACTTGATGTTAGTTGTGATAAAGCCGATTTGGCCTGGACTGAGGCTAGGGTCTTCGACCCTGGCTGGTGCCAGGTGCCCGACTTCCAGAGCCAGCGAGTCGCTCTTTGACTGCATTAGTGTGATTTCGGAATTGGTCGATATTACTCCGCTAACTACTCGTACATACAAAATAACGCCACGGTAGCCATCGTAGACCGAATCGAATATTAATGCTCGGGCTGGTCCGTCCTCTTTGTCTGGTGGTCGCACATCAGATATGACTCTGTCCAGGAGTTCTTCTACGCCTTGGCCTGTCTTAGCCGAAATACTTCCGACCGTAGATGGATCTACGCCCAGTAGCTTGCCAATTTCCTGAGCAACGCGCTCTGGCTCGGCGGCCGGAAGGTCTATTTTGTTCATGACAGGTATAATTTCAAGTCCTGCCTCGATAGCCATATAAACGTTAGCTAGCGTCTGAGCCTGAATGCCCTGGCTAGCATCGACGACAAGTATTGCCCCTTCTACTGCCTCTAGTGACCGGCTGACCTCATAGCTAAAATCGACATGCCCGGGTGTATCGATAAGGTTTAGCTCGTGGCCCCTCCATTGCATACGAGCTGGCTGTAGCTTAATGGTAATTCCCTTTTCACGCTCGAGCTCCATTGTATCGAGCATTTGGGCTTTCATATCGCGCTTATCGACAGTGCCAGTAATCTCTAATAGTCTATCGGCCAATGTGCTCTTGCCGTGGTCTATATGGGCAATGATACAAAAATTTCGTATTTTATCCACGGTGGACAACCTTGTTTATGTTGCGCTTAACGATTCTTACTACGGTCGAAACTTCATGCACTCTTAGCGTTTTGGCTACAAGAAGATAAGTTAAGAGCCCGACAATGCTCATCAGTAAAAACTCGGGTGCTAACCGCAAAAAACCCGTAACATCTTTATACAGAGGGAACCACAAACGGATCATGGCGTACATAACCGCACCCATAGCCGATGATGCAATTGCGATTCTGGTAGCAGACTTAACTATCGACTTGACGCCATAATCACCCATTTTCAATCTGAGCAGCACCAACAAAATTATTAGTTCGACAGATCCCGATATCGATAATGCCAAGCCAAGACCCGATACGCCATACATTTTTGAGAGTGGAATACTAATTGCAATATTAAAAGCTATTGTACCAAGACTAACAAAAAGTGGTGTTTTAGTATCTTCGAGGGCGTAAAAGAACCTTGCCACCATAAAAAACAAGCTCTGAGCGACAATCGACCCCGCTAGCCAACCCAGTGTATCGGCAGTTGCCTGATCGCTAAAGCCAAATAAGATTCGTACAATATATCCACGCATCACAATAGCAACAACAGCTGACGGTATAACCAAGAACATCAGTAGACTCATATCCCTAACGATTGCTGCTGGAAGCTTAGATTTATCCTTACTACCGGCAGCACGTACTAAGTTTGGAAAAAATGCTGTACTCATGGCAGCCCCGAACAATACTACCGGCACGTTCTTTAGATTATTAGCATAATAATACGATGACATACTGCCAGCAGACAGGTTGGAGGCAATCGCAGTCTGGATTATCCAGTTGACCTGATCGATAGCCAAATCAAGCGAGCGAGGTATCATTAGTTTAATGATTTTTATAACGCCTTTGTTTCTAAACTGCATTGTAAACTTATACCTATAGCCGACTCCAAATACACCCACAAACTGCAATGCCGCCTGCATTGCAGTACCAAATGCCACACCGACTGCAACACCGTAGATTGGGTTGTTATCAAACAACCGGCTAAAGTATAAAATACCTACTATAATGCCAACGTTATAAAAAATACTTGAAAAAGCATAAATCAAGAATCTATTAAATGACTGCTGTATAGCCCCAAACGTACTAGATATCACAAAAAATATTGGGGTCACCAGCATAATCCTAGTAATATTAACAGTCAGATCGTGGCGGTACGTATCGAATCCAGGGGTTAAAAGGCTCACTAAGGGCCCCGCGAATACGAATGCCAGTATGCAGGCAATGCCAACTGCTAGGAGCAATATATTGAGTATCGAATTGGCCACCTCCCATGCCTCCTTCTGTTGCTTCTTTTCAAGGTATCCAATAAAAACTGGTATAAAAGAAACTGCGAAGGCGCCCGATACGAGTAGGGTAAATAGTAGATCCGGAATTCTAAATGCTGCCGTGTAGGCATCTGTTTGTGGACTAACTCCAAAATTACTAGCCAGCAACCTGTCGCGGAATAGTCCTAGTACCCTACTTAGAAAGTAAGAAAAAGAAATCAAGAACGCGGCCATACCCATGGTCCGCGTCTTGTTGATTTTGTTTAAGAAATCCTTCATAGATAGTTTATTATACTACCTAGACTACTTTTTAGATTGTTTAAAAGCTACTTCCATTAGCTTTTCGAAGTCTTTGCCCTCGATAGTTTCTTTTTGCAAAAGTGTTTCGGCAATCAAGTCTAGTTTGGACTTATTTTTGGCCAAGGTATCTTCGGCTTTTTTGGTAGCCTCATTGATAATCTTCTCGACTTCTTCATCGATCTTAGATGCCATTTCCTCGGAATAGTGCTTTTCTTGCGATATTGAGCGCCCCAAAAATACTGAACCCTGATCCTCCCCGAAGAATCGATTCTTGAGCGCCTTACTCATGCCATACTCCGTAACCATTCTCCTAGCTAAGCCGTTGGCATGCTTAAGATCACTCTCGGCACCAGTGGTAATATTATCGTCACCAAAAATTAACTTTTCTGCCGATCTGCCTCCTAGTGACATTGCGATGTCGTCTTTAAAATCAGCCAATGAATGGAGGTGCTTATCTTCAAGTGGTAGGCTCCAGGTAACTCCTCCGGCCATTCCTCTGCTAACAATAGAAACCTTATGAACTGGGTGGCAATTCGGAAGTATATGCCCTAGTAGGGCATGGCCGGCCTCATGGAAAGCAGTAATTTTTTTCTCTTTATCGCTGAGTATATGGCTCTTGCGCTCTGGCCCCAAGGCGATCTTTTCGACAGCCTCATGAAAGTCAGATTGAGTAATTTTTTTACGATTAGAGCGGGCTGCAAAAATGGCGGCTTCGTTGGCGATGTTGGCCAAATCTGCACCAGATACGCCCGGAGTTTTACGAGCGACTTCTTTAAAATCGACACTGTTATCAAGTGGCTTTTTAACAGAGTGGACTTCAAGTATTTCTTCGCGGGCCTTCATGTCTGGGAGATCAAGTGTTACTCGCCTATCGAACCTGCCAGGTCGAAGCAATGCTGGGTCTAGAACATCTGGGCGATTAGTAGCTGCAATTACAATTACATTAGTACCCTGCTCAAAGCCATCCATTTCTACTAATATTTGGTTTAGGGTCTGCTCGCGTTCATCGTGACCACCACCTAGTCCAGCACCACGTTGTCGTCCAACGGCGTCAACCTCATCAATAAATATGATACATGGTGAGTTTTTCTTGGCCCTAGCAAAAAGGTCGCGCACTCGACTAGCACCAACTCCAACAAACATCTCTACAAATTCTGAGCCAGAAATACTAAAGAAGGGCACATCGGCTTCGCCAGCTACAGCTCGGGCTAGCAAGGTTTTTCCTGTACCGGGGCTACCAAACAGCAGAACCCCTTTTGGTATTTTTGCACCAAGTGCTTCAAATTTACCTGGATACTTCAGGAACTCAACAATTTCCTGGAGCTCCACCTTGGCTTCTTGTGCGCCAGCCACATCCTTAAACTTAACTTTATTTTTTTCCATTCCAAAAACTCTAGCCTTAGATTTGCCAAAGCTCATGGCTTGGTTATTACTTCCTTGAGCCTGACGCATGATTATATAGAAAAATCCAACAATAAAAATTATTGGCAATATCGCTAATGCAATATCAAACCAACGACCTGCTCCATCATCAGGATTTTTGGCCTCAACCTTAACTTTATTGTAGTCGATACCAAAATCACTAAGGCTTTTATATGCTTCTTTGTAAGATTTTTGCTTGGTGCCGTCTTTGAGATTAACAATAATCTGGTCTCCAGTAACTTCTAGAGAGTCTACCTTGTCCTGTTTGACTTCATCTAAGACTGTACTAAAGGGCACATCTACTGGAGGCTTAACTAAGCCAGAACTATTGCCCATTAAGGCTACTAACGATATTAGTACCGCTATAGAAATTATTAGGTACCATGCATTTTTAGGGATCTTTTTCATATTCTAGACTACCTCACAAGTTAAGTATTGATAATTATCAGCTGTATTTTCAAAAAATTTTCTATTTTTAACCAAATTAGGGACCCACACAATCTCGTTACTAGCTGTGACCACAACTGGCCAATGCCCTCTGATGTGGCGGGGTATTTTTGCATCTACGAAGATGTCTTGCAACTTCTTAGTACCCTTCATGCCGACTGGGCCAACTCTGTCGCCAGCCTGTCTGTATCTGACATAGAGTTTTTGGTTTGGTATTTTGATGCCTGCCCTAGAGTCGGTATTGATAGCAACCTTGAACAAATCGTTTCTGAATGGTTTCTTGGCACTCAAAACATGAAGTGTATCGTTAGTGTTTTCAGAGTAGTTTTGCGACTCTGAAGTGATTACAAACTTATCATAGGTGTTGACCAGTTGCAAGCCACCAGGCAGCGGCATTTTGGTGCCAGAAGAAGAGTTTTCTATGAATTTGACTGCTTTGGCGATATTGATCTTAGATAGACCATGGCTAGGCTGAAGTCTTTTTACAAGAAAAACCAGTAAACTCTTTTGCACAACTGAGGGGAGTTGCTGAAATTGCTGGCCATCGAGCTGGATTGAGTTTTTATCCTCATAGTCCACCATCTGGTCGGCAAGTCGAGATAGACCAGCGTTAATCTTGACGTTAATCTCAGTCAGGTTGGCAAGCCTACGATTCATGTTATGGTGAAAATTTTTGTATTTGATGCTGGCATGAGGCAACAATACATTGCGGACAAAGTTTCGGGTGTAGCCGACATCGCTGTTGGAGCTATCTTCTCGATAGGCTAGTTCTTGGAGATTGGCATATACAATTAGCTCTGGCTTAGAAAACGCCAACAGCGGCCTAATGATATTGCCACGTCGTGGCTTGAGGGCTACCATTCCCTCTCTGTCGGCTCCCCTGATAGTATTAAATATTGCTGTTTCCAGGAAATCACTATTATGATGCGCCGTCACGACATAATCGTAGCCCGTATCTCGCCGAATAAGTTCTAAAAAATCGTATCTGGCTTTGCGCAAGGCAGCCTCAGAAAAGTCACTGTATTCGTACTTTCCAAGGAAGAATGGATACCCGTACTGGTCGGCCAGCGATCCTACCAGAATAGCGTCGTGGCTGGCATCTGGTCGCATGCCGTGGTTATAGTGAGCCACGGCGAGTTTCCAGCGGTATTGGTCGGCCAGAGAGCTCAATAAGCTCAGTAGTGCTACAGAATCAACACCACCAGACACCGCAACCAGTATCTTGCTTCCAGGTGGCAACAGACTAGTCTCGGAAAGATGTTTGTGTAGTTCGTTTAGCATACTTACTATTGTAGATGAATTTTGCAATATGATGAAGTGTATATTGACTATTTATCAGATTGAGGTTAGAATAATATTTGTTTAACGCGGGGTAGAGCAGTCCGGTAGCTCGTCAGGCTCATAACCTGGAGGTCGCAGGTTCGAATCCTGCCCCCGCTACCAAAGCAATTATCATCAAGGCTGCCCTAAAAACGCAGGCCTTTTTGTTAAAAAATCACGTAGTGTGAGGCTTCAAACCCGATTATTTTTTGAGGCGCAGCTAATTTAGTGCAGTTTATGCCGAATGCATCTATAATGTGTTTACAGAAACCGTAGCAAAACTTGTTAAAATCATCCGAAGTTTGGAGATTTTTCTCTTCTACGATGGAACAAACCAAGACCCCAGGTCTGTTTGTTGCATCGAGAGGAAGACAATCTACGACAATCGGAGAATAATTTGTTAACATTATGCGAAGGCTGTAAGTAGTATTGTTTAATTGCTAGTTTTTTCTTTTACGATTTATGAAACCAAGACCCCAAGGTCTGCTAAAGTAAATCGAGAGGAGAACTGTTGCGATAGCACAAGCCCTTGAAGTTTTGCTTTTTCTGCGATGGAACAAACCAAGACCCTAAAGTCTGTTTGCTGCATCGAGAGGAAGACAATCTGTTTTTCTTAAACGATTTATGAAACCAAGACCCCAAGTCTGTTTCATAAATCGAGAGGAGAACTGTTGCGATAGTTGAAGTAAATTAGTTTATACTAATTTTACGTAAACTTAAGCAATAGTTCGACGAGGCTGGGTAGCTCAGTTGGTTAGAGCGCGGGACTCATAAGCCTGAGGTCGGAGGTTCAAATCCTCCTCCAGCCACCATTAAAAAAGCCCCTAACTGGGGTTTTTTTAATAAAAATTAATTACCAAACAAAAAATCACGCCACTGATCAAAATTGGACTTCTCCGCTAGCAGCTGGGCGTCGGTCTTGAGCACCAGAGTAGATTGCTTCGCAACATCGGTTGGCTTAGCCTGACTGTCTTTAATTACAATCACCGATTCGCCTGCAGCCGCAACGTTTAGCTTTTCGCGTGCCAAGCGCTCCTTATAGGCATCGGTCTTATAGTAGGTAATCTTGTAGCCCAAATCTTCTATCTGGCCTTCTAGTCGTGCTATCTGGCCTTCTAGTTCGTCAGATTTACTGCGCAAGTTATAGTTTTTACCAGATTCGGAAGCTAACACTGTAAACAAAACAATAATCAGTACTAGACCAATCCACAGTATAAATTTGCCCGATCTAAGATAGTTACGCATAGTACTATTTTACCAAAGTAATAATCTGCTGGTGGTATTTAATTGGTTCTTTTTTTGAATAATCAATAGTTGCCTCACTCATCTGTATGTAGCGACTAAACCTTGGTATAATCAGCCATCCCTTCCGGGGCAAAGCGATAATATCATTACAGCCACTATTGGCGTAGATATAGCCCCTGCGCTTCTCGACCCCACCATCATGAGTATGCCCCAGTATTAGGGCGTTAAATTTGGCTTCTTTTTGGTACCCATCTAGTCCCTTAATGTAGCTACCGCCGCCGCTGAGCGTTTGCCTGGCGACAAGTCTGATAAAAATATCTAGCACAATAAAAGCCAGCCAGCCCATCAAAAGCACTAGCGCCGTAGCCACTGCATAGCGAGCGTCAGAATTTATCACGACTTGGTAGATAGCCCAAAATAAAACTATTGGTACAGAAAAAGGCAGGATCAGCCTGTATAGCAAGTTGCTCAGAACAAAGCTCGACAAAAACGACCTATCTACGACGTCACCAATACCCCTAACAAGTATTGGTACCCGCTCTAATAGCATCGGCAGGGTGTTTTGGACGAGCTTTTTGCCGTGCGAGGATCCGGCTGGAGAAGTTTTGCTATAGGGATCGTTCTCGTGGCCGTGTTCGATTCTTATAGTTCTGCGGCCAATAGTTAGATTTAAAGTATTGCACACCTCCGCTCGCCAATGGTTGGCAACTACTGCTCTATCGCTAGCACTAACGGCTAGGACATCGTCATGGTTACCGACTGTATATATTACTCGGTGTCCAGGCTTCTTATTGAAGCTCAAAATCGCCGCCTTGAGATCAGTGTAGCCAGCTATGATATCCTCGACACTCTGGTCAGATTGCGCCCAGAGCTCTAGTACATCACCATTTAATACCAAAATAGCTTGCTTATGGGTGGCCAGCTCATTGATGCGCCCTACTAGGGACTGCTGGATAATACTAAGTTCGTTAGTTAGCGGTAATTGGAGATGTATATCGCTAACTACCAATATCTTCTGGTTAGTTGTGATTTTGAGGTTGATGTTTTTATCAAACATTTGATTGTATTTTATGCTTTTAGTGGCACTTCTGTCCAGTTGTGCTGGCCTGAGTTGCTACTAAAGCAAATACAGCCACGGCGTTCTTGCTCGCTACTTTCCGGTGCCGAGTGTTTGTTGTCCAGCTGATATTCGCCACGAGTACATCTGAATATCCCCATTGTTATTATAAAATCCAATTTCGAAATCTCCAGTGGTGGTGGTGCCATCAAATGCAGCGGTGCCTTTGACATTAATCCTATCCTCACTCGAGCTATTTAGTACATCCACAATATCCCACTTCTGGAGTATCTTGGCGTAGGTTTTTTCGGTTTCGCTCTGAAAGCCAATTACCCCATCATTATAACTGGCCTTTAGCTCGGGCGAAAAAACTTCGAAGGCCTTAGCGTAGTCGCTTTTTGATAGCGCACCTAGAAAGTTATTGGCCTTATCTACGGCCCTTTTTTCTCCCTCAGTATATTCTTTGCTGGCTGATACGCTTTTAGCTGTATTGGCCGATGGGGGAGTTTTTTTGTTATTACCGCTTAGTATCGTAAAGCTCACGAAACCAGCCGCCACAATCATAATTATCATCGATACCGTGATGGCAACAAAAACCAGCGCTTGCCCTCGCTGACCAGTATTTTTGATTTGCCTATTGGCGATTAGGGCTAGTACAATCGCGACCGGAGCTAGTGGTACTGACAGTATTAGCGAGATCACCGCCAGCAAGTTGATCGTTTTTTTATTGTCCGGAGTTTGGCTCGGCTCGGTTTTTATTGATATCTCTTTTTTCTTGCTTTTCATTTCTCTGTTCAATTAGCCTTCCTTCTTGATTAATTATACCCTGATTGTCTATCTATCAAAACCTAGTCTTGCTTGGCATAGACCACTAGTCGCTGGTCGTATGAACCATCGGAACCACTTCGTACACCAGTGCCTGTGAGAAGATTAAGATACTTGCCGTCAGACTTATCAAAAATATCTTTAAGAGGAACTTCGGCAACTTTATAGCTTGTTATCTGATAAACCTTATATACTGCATGACTGCCGTTCTTGTATATGACCTCAATAGTATCACCAACGACAATCTTATCGTTCAGACTGGTGACGCTATCTCCGCTCGAATCGCCATATGGCCCAGACATTACTACGCTACCAGTTTCGCCAGGCTTAGTTCCTTCCTTGCGCCAGAAAGCCCGATTAAAATCCTGTGGCAGTACCAGTCCAGCATCAGCCACCAGAGCACTGCCGCTAATCGGTACATTAATATAAAGCCTAGGTATCACGAGGTACATATCAGACCAAGACAGTAGGGGCGGAGGTGGGTCGCTTCGCTTAGCTTCAGTTTTAATAATTTTGATTGGTGGTTTTGCTATCGCCAACACTTCTTTTTGAAGCGGGCTATAACTAATGCTCGAGTCAGCAGTGGCCCACATAAGGATGCCTTCGGCCAAGACCAAAAACAAAACCAAAGCGATGCGTAAGGCCATCTTTTGAGTACGATAATAATTAGCTCTCTTTTTAATACTCAGAGTGTCCAGATATGGATGGTCTTTGTCATAATGTTTGTAATCGACCTTGTGTTTGCTCATTAGTATGATTGTAAAACTCTTATGGCGGGTAGGCAAGGCGGGGGCAATTAAAAAAGCCCAGCATAGGCTGGACATTTTTTATAAGGACAATGGTGGGCCCGGTTGGGTTCGAACCAACGACCAATCAGTTATGAGCCGACTGCTCTAACCGCTGAGCTACGGGCCCTTTGCCACGACACTATTATACTTCAAGAGAGACAAAAACCAAAAAAGAGCCCCGAAGGGCTCTTTTAGTGGTGCGGTCCGGATTAGCCCTTCTTTAGAATTGGAAGTCCGGTTCGTGGGTTTTCCACAATGATGTAGCCATCAGGCATTGCATCGATTGCAGCTTCTTTAGCTTCACGACCAAAGTAATAAATCCTTTGTAGTCGTCCCCCCTTAAGAGTTACCTCTTTAGAATGTAAGTAATATGTTTGTCCTTTTGAATTCTCGTGTGAAAATGCCATATCTTTATTTCCTCCTTTATTTACTTTATGTTCTCTAGGTTATGCCAGGCAAGAGTGGTTGTCAATAGATAGCCAGGCTTTATTTTAAGAAATGCCTCATTCCAGGTGGCAATACACTTAAGCTGGGCATCTACAGGTGGTAAAAATATAACTAAAAAGTTATGTAGCATAAGTATTGACAAGTTCGTATTATGTTCGCTACAATGAGTACAAAGATAAATAACAGGAGGCTCCAATGAAAACAGCACTAACAAAAAAACAACGAAAAACCCTAGATTTTATAACGACCTTTATCGAACAAAAAGGCTACTCGCCGAGCTACCGTGAAATAGCCAATGGCCTAAAGCTTAATTCTGTCGCAACAGTAGCTCAGCATATCGAAACACTTGTCGAAAAAGGATTTTTAGAAAAAGGCGTTAACTCTGCTAGATCACTAGTACCCGTTGAGGAGGTAGAGTCTTCCATAAATCAGCCAGGCATTGGACTGCCCATACTAGGTATGATTGCAGCAGGTAGCCCAATAGAGACAATCTCTGGGCATAAAGAGACTCTAGAGGTACCAGCATTCATGGTTGGCTCTAAAAACTCCTATGTACTGCAAGTGAAGGGCCAGAGCATGATAGAAGATGGCATACACGATGGCGATTATGTGGTTATCCAGGAAAAAGAAATACCCAGTAACGGCGATACTGTTGTTGCTCTCATCAATAATGGCGAAGCAACCCTGAAGAGATACTACAAAGAAAGCAACCGAATTCGCCTGCAGCCTGCCAATGCCTCGATGGATCCAATATATGTGGACTCTGGTACACCAATTAAAATCCAAGGTGTACTAATAGGGCTTATTCGTAAGTACCAGTAGTAGCGACGGTAGTACTGCTGGTTACTCTAGTATCTCTATCCAGTCTATCAAAACCTTGAACAGGTAAAAATTAATACAAAAACCTACAAATCCACCTACTATCTGCACTGCAGACATTAGCCAATCTTGTGAAGCCAATAAAATGCCGTTTGTCCAAAGGCTCGTAAAGTACGGTGCAGTTATATTGAGCGTCAATATTCCAAGAGCAACAATACCAGCTAGTAGCCCGGCCTGGACAATAGCTCGCTGGAGTTTTTCATGCTTACTGGCTTGATTCATAAACTCTCCAGCCACCTCAGCTTCATTTTTAGCTTCGTAAAAAAATGAATATATCGACCATATTATACTGTAAGCTACCAGTCCAACCCCAGCCCAAAAAGTTACTAATGTAGCAGTATTAATAACTTTATTGCTAGCAAAAACAGAGTCTATTTGGCTTTCAAAACTATTTTGCAGCCTAGAGTCTGTAAAAATACTATTTTGTGTAATTCTTAAAAATATCAGATTGGCTTCAAAAGTTAAAAAGACGATAAAGACCAAGGCAATCACTATCCATACTTCCCTTTTGGTGGGCAATAGAACCTTTAGGTAGTTTTGCTTTGATAAATGCATTACTTAGTTTTTCCAGTGATTGTTTGTGTTTCTATAATATCTCTACTGTACTATATTTGCCGATGCCCCTCAAGCTTAGTTTAGCTCAACTCTCTGCCTAGGGCCTAAAAGCACCCACGATTGCGTCAACGACTCCAACGTCAAATACTCCAGGTATTATATTGTCTGATGTCGGGTTGGCGACTATGGCGGCTAGCGCATCAGCAGCCTTAAGCTTTATTTCGTCGGTTACATAATTCGTTGAAGTTTCGATTGCACCCTTAAACATTCCAGGAAAGACCAATACATTATTAATTTGGTTGGGGTAGTCTGAGCGCCCAGTAGCAACAACCTTGGCTCCGCCAGCTATTGCGTCCTCGGGGTTGATTTCTGGGGTCGGGTTGGCCATCGCAAAGACTATCGAATCTTTGTTCATGAGCTTAATATCATCACTGGTAAGCAGGTTGGCCTGTGATAAACCTAGCACTATATCGCTACCCTTAAGCGCGTCCTGAATATCACCAGACAAATCTGACTTGTTGGTTATAGCCAGTAAAGCTTGCTTGCTCGGGTCCAGGGCTTCTCTGCTGGAGCTAATGATGCCCTTACTATCGATCATGATGATATCGCCTATTCCCCACTTATGTAGCAGTTTTGCTACACCGATTCCGGCGGCACCCGAGCCAATAATTACTGCCTTGCAGTCAGACTTGTCTTTGCCAACAACCTTTAGAGCATTAATGAGCCCTGCCATTACGGCAATCGCTGTGGCATGCTGGTCGTCATGAATTACGGGTATATCCAGCTCTTCATGAAGTCTGGTTTCGATCTCAAAGCATTTCGGGGCAGCTATGTCTTCGAGGTTGATACCTGCAAAAACAGGGGCGATGTTTTTGATAGTCATAATTATCTCTTCAGTATCTTGGGTATCCAGGCAGATAGGAAAAGCATTGATGCCAGCGAGTTGCTTGAGTAGCATTGCTTTGCCCTCCATTACTGGCATAGCAGCCTCTGGCCCAACATTACCAAGCCCTAGCACCGCCGAGCCATCCGAGATAACTGCTACCATATCAGATTTAATAGTTAGCTCTTTGGCACGGCTAGGATCTTTTGCTAAAGCTCTAGAAACCGCACCAACTCCTGGAGTGTAGTAAATACTCAAATCTTCGTCTGTCAGCACTCGAGCCTTGGGCTCAACAACTATCTTGCCCTTCAGCTCAAGGTGCTTTTTTATCGCTTCTTCATCGAAATTGTGTTTGCTCATAACAATATTATACTTCAAGAACTATCTTAAATTCCGTATTATCTATTATTTTTTTGAATATTTTCGATCGAGGTAATCCTTAGCTAAAATCTGCAATGAAGCAGCTATTGGTATGGCCACTAGGGCGCCAACTAGGCCGCCGAGGCTGGCACCTAGCACTGCAGCAATACCTGCAACTAGTGGCGAAATATTGACTGTTTTAGAAAATACAATCGGCTGTAGGATATTGTTTTCGAGCTGTTGGTATACAAAGAAAAATATCGCTGTCGCAATAGCAGGTGTAATGCCGTTATAGACCATCACAATGGCGATGGCAATTACGGATGCCAGCAGCGCTCCAAACATTGGTATCAAGTCCAGCACCGCCACGGTAAAACCAATGGCAATAGCAAATGGATTTTTCAGTATCAGCAAAAACACTACCGCTGCACTTCCAGCTATAAGGCTGGTTAGTAAATTGCCGCTAATATACCCGCTGACTGTCTTTTGCATCTTCTTGTACAGGGTCTTACGGTGGGCTAGCTTGCTAGGGTCTTGGTACTTCCAAAACAGCCCATGCCATTTTGGCCATTCTAAAACCATAAAGAAAGTCAAAACTAAGATTGTAAAAAAAGCAAAAATGCTACTAAATATATTGCTAAAGGTATTGATCACTCCCCCGCCCGTACTAGTAAGAAAGGTGGTAATCTTTTGGCCATTTAGCGAAAGGCTCTTGGGAATATCGGCACTATTTAGATAATCAGAAAACGGGTTGGGGCTACTCAAAAAATCCTTGTAGTACGAAGGCAGGTTGTTGATGAGCTCACTAAACTGCTTGACTAGCGGAGGGCCAAAAATCGCTATAACATATGCAATCACAGATAGCGTCGCAGTTACCACCAGTAGCACGGCTAGGCCACGGCTTCTTTTTGGTAGTTTGCTGCTAAGCCAATTTACTGGTGGCTCGAGTGCTAGTGCCAAGAAAAATGATATTCCGAGCCAGACTAGTTGCTTAGAAACTGATATAACCAAGAACATCCCAACCACAAATAATAGTATTATCAGTAGCACCCTAAATACGGTTCGGTTGCTAATGTTATTGATGTCTGTATTCATAGCCCTATTCTACCTCAAAACAAATAATTTTGCTTTATTTATAGCTAGGTGGGAGTTTTTGGCTAGTTGCTAGCTGGAGTAATAGGTAGCGGCTGATTGCACGTTGGGGCTGTGGATCTGCCGGCAAATCTATCGCCAAGCCAGTTCATGACACTTGGAGCTACTACGCCCTGAAGTGCTATGTGGCCAACATTATTAAGCCAGAGCGAAGTTAAGTTAGACCCACCTTGGCAGGCTCGCTGTATATACTGCGCCGTGGTGTTTGGTAATACCACCTGGTCAGTTAGGCTCTCTGCCACTAATAGGGGCTGCGAGGGGCTCAGTACTGGTGCGGTTTCTTTGGTAATGACGCTTTTCCATTCAGGTAGTGTCATCAGGGATTGGGTAAAAAACTTCTGCCCAATCTTTGCCCTGATGATGCCTCCAAGTGCTACATCCTTGATACAGGCCTCGGCAGTGGCCTGGTAGTTCTTAGCTCCAGGAGTAGTCAGGACTTGGTCGGGGTTAAGCCCTGCAAAATTGTCAGGCCAAGACACAACAACTTCTGGACCAATCAGCCACGATACCGCAGTATCGAATTGCTGAGTTAAGAGCGATTCGAGCTGTGCTGCTGGGGCTGATGCGGCCGTACCAACAAGCTGGTGTTCGGGTAGATAGCTCGATGCCAGACTGGCACTAAATAATGCCGAATGCCCCCCTTGGGAGTGGCCCCAAATCGCATAGCTATTGCCGACGTTGGTTCCAGGCAAGTTTTTGGCAGCTCTGACGCTATTGAGAACATCATGAGCTTCTGATTGGCCAACCAAGTAAGCCTCTATGCCGGGGGTACCAAAGCCGGCATAGTCGGTTGCTGTTACCACCCAGCCGCGAGCCAACATGGCATCGACCCAACCCATTCCCGTGCTACCAATCGGATCCTTTTGGCGCGAAGGTGCACAGCTATCACCCATGCCCAATGTGCCATGAGCCCAGGCCATAATAGGCCGTGGTGAGGCAGAAGGAGCAGAAGGAGTGTATATCATACCCGATGTAAATGTATTGCTACCATCGGCACGCTGGGTTCGATAAAGCACCCTCTGTCCCGTGCCATTTTGGAGGCTCACCGTCACTGGCTCAGAGCGTATTATTTCGCCCTGGGGGCCTATTTCATTGAGGCCTGCGGTATCATAAAAACTATTTAGGCCGTTTTGGAATGCGTCTCGCTGGAGCTTACCAACGACGTTAAGTACAATCAAAATAATAATCAACACAGTCAATAATAATAATGACGCTTTTAGCAGCTTGTGACGCCTAAAAAAGGTCTGCTTTTTTTTATTAGGCTTATGGTTTCGCATATCTACATATTATCACTATGCAAGCCAAAGCGGTACCGTGGTTTTAGTCCATACGGCTGAGGCTTAAAAATTAACAATTTAAAAGCCAAGATCGTTGAATTTTTCAGTAATTGTTTGGCGAGTAGGCATCACCCCACTTGCTAATACAGCCCTGCGTGTCTGAGGGTCAAGATCCTTTCCTATTCCGAATACTTCATCATCAAAATCAATACTCCTCCAGTAGCGAGACTCGAAGTAAGCTTCGGACGAGTCTGCATGCAGGCGTGGCGTCACTACTAGGTCTCTTGCCACTCTATTTATGGAGCCTTCTATACTGGTGTCCCACTGGTAGGACACTGCTGGAGGAGCAGCTTGCAGCTTAAGCGCCTCCAAAAAAGCTAGCTGCTTGGTGATGTAACAAAATTCGATATCCATATTGTCTTTATTATTTTGATAAATACCATTAACGGCAGAGATAATTTTATTGCGCTCATCAACATAATATTCGCTATTAAAATGATATGTTGCTGTCTTGAACTCCGGGTCGATCACAGCAATAGCTTCTTGAACCTCGGGTGGTAAATCGCTCCAGGCTATTGTTTGGCTTTCAAACATTCCTGTCAGCATCTCTTCGATATCTTGCTCACTATAGTCTTTTGTTTTGTAGCGTATTTCATCTCTCAAGGATTCTAACAGTGGGGCGCCCTCCCGAGCATTAGGTGCTATTACAATAGCACCTGGACACTCAACTGGCTGCCCGGGGTTTCTTAGCCACCAGCTGTCTATACCGCCAAGTGCCCTGGGTTTTCCATTTTGTTCTAGCATCCCCTTTAGTGGCGCGACAACCACAAAAGGTGACTCGTCCCAGCTCCCATACAAATGAGCTTTGACTAAGTGATTAACAGTAAAATGTAGTGAAGCTCGGCTAAAGCCCTGCGCATCGAATCTTGTTTTAATTATTACTTGGCCTGACTCATCTCTAAGCGGTGGGAACTTGGAAGTATGCACCATAGATAGTTGCGCCAATGGCAAGACCTTTTCTTGCCCATCTTCTATTAGCGGGTACTTTGCATAGTGATCAGCTATGCTCGCTACGTCTTCCTTGGCAGTAACCGAATCTATTTCATGCAGCTTAGCAACCCTGCTCGATATCTGGGCTTGGGCAGCAGCGTCGCCCGATAGAGCCAATATAATCATAGCGTCACCGTACGGATCGAGCTTGCCCATGTTGCCGGCTTCGTCCATACAGGTTGTGGCAGCAATAGCATCGAGTAGCAATAGTGCTCTATCGGAATAGACTCCGCCATTGATCTCGGTAAGCATATCGCCGATAGTAGCGTCTGTTGGGTTTATGCGCTGGGCGAGCTGTAATATGCCCTTGAGAGATCGGTCGACAGTATAATGTTCCTTGTCATCCACCTTGTCGGGCGTAATCTTGGAAACCTCTGACTGGTATAGCTGGTGAGTATCTTTGCCACTCTCCTCCAATACTGATGAGGGCTCTCCAATAAGGGTTGTGTGTATGCGAACTTGAGTTGGGTAGGTCGGAGATTCTGCTATAGATTTAAAACTAAAGCTCTTGTCGCCCATCTCAAATATCAGCCGCCCCGATTTGTCACTCCCTCGCTCCGAATAGGTATTGACGCGCTGGCTAACAAACTCTGCAATTGGCAAAACTGTATCAACCGGCTGATATTCGGATCCAAAAAGTGCGCTGGCTATCTCGCTGGCATCATGAGATTCAGTAATCGAAGATTCGGCAGTAAATGCACCTGGCGACTGCTCATTTTGTTGTACGATTGCATCAAGCTCATCGGCCAATTTAGCTCTGCCGTCGTTTTCGGCTGGCGACTGGCTTGGCTGTGTTTCGTTCGGCTCGTTATTCATATCTACAAGTATAACAACTATTTAGTGGTGGTTATAGCTATCAGATGGTATTCGTCTGGCAGATGCATTATAAATAGCTAGTTAGGAGTGGCAAAAAATACAGTGGCACAAATTTATTTATATTTGACTGATCGAAACAAGCCTTTTTCTGGTTTATAGACTTTATCGGGAAATTTTTCGACCAACTTCCAAACACAGCCGTTGACCGTTTTTGGGTGGTAGTCGCTATCTGAGATTTGAATTTGCTTTAGCAAATCTACCCAGCGAATACCTTCTGGATGGGCCTCTATTAGTTCAATGGCTTTGGCATTAATTCGGCCAGTAACAGTATTTGGGTTGATGCGTCTGTCATTCATAGCTAAATTATAGCCCAGGCTGTTGTATCAATCCAGAAATCATAAAAAATGCCCGAGACAATCTCGGGCGTTTTTTATGGCTCGCTTGGTGGGCTGAGTTTAGAATTATTTCTTTTTTTCAAGAATACTTTTTAGGCGAATTTGGACAATCTCGGTAATCAACGCCTCAGGAAGTGGACTACTCTTGTGAATTTGGATCGTTGCTTTTGATGTTTTGTAATCTATTAATTTATCTTTAAGCACCTCAATCGGGTATGAAGTTGGGAATAAACTTAAATGGTCGCTAAATGCAGCATAACCTAGTAGATATTGCCCTTTATATTTGAATCCAGGCATTCCATAGCTGATAACTTCAACTGCCTCAGGAACCACATTCTTAACAGTCACCCTGATCTTTTCAAGTTCAGACCTATCTGATTCTTCAAGTTTTGAAAGATATTTATCTACAAGCAATTCGCCCATACTCAGATATTATCAAAAAAATTCTAAGACCGATAGGGGTTGTATTTTGGTATCAAAAAAGGCTTTATTAAGCCTCTTCTTGTATGGCTCCGGTCATTCGACTCTGAGGGATGAGCCCTCAGGCTCAGACTCGAAGAGAGGCCGGATAGCGGACTTCGTCCTTTTCCGCTCACTCATGCTCGAAGTGGGCTTCTGTGCGTGAGTTCGCTACACCGAACCTACGGTTCAGTTCTGACTTCGCCAGAAATCATAAAAAATGCCCGAGACAAGCTCGGGCGTTTTTTATGGCTCCGGAGGCCGGACTCGAACCGGCAACAATCGCCTTAACAGGGCGGTGCTCTACCATTGAGCTACTCCGGATTACATTTTCGGGGCTCTCTACCATTGATCCGCCCGCTGGCGGAAGTCCGGAATATTGTGCTATTACCAAAGGATTATAATCTGTTGGGAGGCTTGAAGTCAAGCTGTAAATGTGTTAAGCTACCGCCGTAAATGTACCTCGACAACGAAAGGTCCTTAAATATGTTAGAGTTCGGAGCTACAGAAGTATACCGGCTTGGTGGCGTTAGCCACATTTCAAAAGCTGGCAAGTACAAGGTCAAAAAAGTTCTTAATGACCTAACGAATAAATACTATCTTATTGTAGGGGTATTTGATCCGCACGACAGCGGCCGGGTAGGCGAATTTATAGCTGTTGTACGGCCCGAAAACGCCAAGCAAACCTACTACCAAACCTGGGATGTATTTTCGCTTGGTAGGTCTGGCCAAGACAGTGCCAATAACATTGCGAGCTCCAGAAACGCAATCGAAAATATCCGACTTGGCAACGATATCACCATAAAAAGCCTTACCTCCAAGTGGTCGGCTATTAGTTCGAACCCCATAGCAATCGAGTACTTTAGCCAGCTACTTAGTGGCTACAGCTCTAAGCTCCTTGCTGCCAGGACCATTAACCGAGTTCGGGCTGGCGAGGTACTTAGCGACGTTATTGACCTCAAAGACAGCAATGGCAGATACAATCCTGGGGCAAAAAGTGCCCAGCTTGTAATGACTGACCGTCTCTTGACAGATCAGCTAACATTCGATGCCCTCTCGCTTCATTCTGCACGCAATCGGGCAGGTTTTGGCGGAGCCGTACTGGATGTATTTAAGCAAGAGCTCGTTTGGCTCGATAGGCTTCTGAGTTTTGGTCGTAGTTCGACCGTAGCCCAACAATTTGAGCGTAGTTCGGAGCTGTATCATTGCAACCCGTTTGGTTATGGGCTCAAAGAAATAAACCATAACGGCTACCTAAATGCCCTCGACAGCCTAGTTGCCCGTAATAAAATACGGCGCATTATGTTTTTAGAGGACTTGCTTGGAGAGTTTTCCAATACTCTCTCTCTAGTCAAAAATAGCGAGCTAAGGGATTTACACCCCGAAATACTAACTGACCTAGAATCGTTACTGCCTATTTCGGGACCGAGCCGAATATATAGCGATCTACTCAAGTTGCTACGGGCTGACCTGTCGGAGCTAGGCGATATCATCGCGAGCGATGACGGCCCAGCGCTGCTGCGTAAAATATCGCAGACAAAAAAGCACCTGCGCAGGCGCGATGCTAACCCAATGGGTTGGCCGAGCTGAGCTGCCTTTAGCCCCGTCAAAAGATGGGGCTTTTTTATTTTAGACTCAATAGAGTTTGCCTCAGAATAAGTCGATAAAGTGCAGTAGCTAAAAAATGTGTTGCACTGTGATGATCTTCAGAGTAGACTTACCAGTATAAATGACTAACACTTGCAGTGAGGTTAAGGTTATTTAGCACCCAAGACGAAAAGAGCCTAATGAGAACAAACTCAACTACCAGCACGTTGCAAAATAACTGGATGTCCAAAGGAGCCTGCGCAGAAATGGACTCTAAGATTTTTTTTGCAGAAACAAAATCATTTATAAAGCTAGCCATCGGAATCTGTAATTCTTGTTCTGTAAAGGTTGAATGCCTAGAGTACGCTCTAATCAATGACGAGCGAGGAATATGGGGCGGAACAACCGAAATGCGCCGGCGGCTGATACAAAAACAAAATAAAATTTCAATAATCGAGTAATTACCGGCCTTACATTTTTGTAGGGCTGGTTTTAATTTCAGGTATAATTAAAACACATGAAAAAAATTCATAGTAGGTTGCGAAATAAAAGAGCCACAAAGTTTGCATTTGTGGTATTTATTATTGTATTGATCTTAGCTTTCGAGAGCCTAATGGTGATGCTGCGGTACAATCGCATTAACAAACTACAGCCCGAAGTAATTGGTATTAGCTTTTCGCAAATCCAATCCGAGCGCTATGGTAGCGACTGGCGAGCCAACTACATCGCGCTTCTCGATGAGTTAAATTTTAAGAATATTCGCATACCGGCCTACTGGAATCGTATTGAGCCAGCCAAAGGCCAATACGATTTTACTGAGCTCGACTGGATGGTATCTGAAGCCGGTAAGCGCGATGCCAAGATTATCATGATTGTCGGTCAAAAAAATATTCGCTATCCAGAGTGTTATTACCCTGGCTGGGTCGATACCAATAACACCACCGCCACCTCAGACCAAGCGACAGACATGATAAGAGTCGTGGTAGAGCGTTATAAAAATAACCCAACAGTAACGGAGTGGCAGCTCGAAAACGAGTTTTTATTAAAGAGCTTTGGTAATTGCCCTAGTGCTCTACTGACCAATGCTCAACTCCAAAAAGAGCTCGTAGCGCTAAAATCTATCGATAGCACAAAGCCAGTAATACTTACGCAGTCCGACCAGTTTGGTTTCCCTTTAATCGGGCCGTTTGCCGAAAAGTTCGGCTTTTCGATGTACCGCTGGAGCTGGAATAAAAATACCGGCTATTATAGGTACCCCCAAAACGGTACCTACTTTTGGTGGAAGGCCGGTATTATTAGTTTGCTATTTGATCAGCAAATCAAAATCCACGAGCTCCAGGCCGAAGCCTGGGGACCAAGGGGCAACGAGTACTTGAGCTACGAGGACACCCTAAAATCGATGAACCCTCAACAATTTAGAGATAATATTAATTACGCCCGCGAAACTAAAATCAAAAATTTCGATTTGTGGGGCTCAGAGTGGTGGTGGCACTTAAAACAAACTGGGTACCCAGAAATGTGGGAAGAAGTTCGTATTCTTCTTCAAAAAAAATAGGCTAGTTGAATACTTAAATGGCTATTGGTCAGCTAATAAGCTGGCCTCTTTTATTTTTCTCACCGGCACACCAACATAGACGCCATTTTTATCGATATCATTTATTACGGCCCCGAGCGAACCAATGGTAACGTCACTAGAGATTTTTAAGCCATCATTAACTACCGATCCGGCTCCAAAAGTACAGCGGCTTTTTACAGAAGCCCGGCCACAAATAATTGAGCCGGGGCCAAAGTGATTGTAATCGCCAACCTTTACATCGTGCCCTACCAGTGCGCCACGATTAAAATAATTAAAATTACCCACTGCGGTATTTGCCCCTATCACGACCCCTGCTCCGTAATAATTACCAACTCCCTGCAGCATTCCTTTCGATAAATAAGCCCGTGTATGAATAAGATTTGAAAAAACTATGTTGTGCTTTTTTAGAATTTTAAGATAGGCCTGTTTGTTCGGATTTACAAACCCAAAGATATACTTTTGATTATCTTGCGGTACAAAATCCTCAATATTTATGACTAAGTTATTTAATTTTTTAGCTAAGTGCGGCTTGAGAGTCTCGTTCGCCACAATATTTGTGAGTGTGCCACCGTTAATTTCTATGGCATCGATAATATCAAAAATCATATTACCAGCCCCAAAAACTACCCAGCTAGTTTTGCTATTTTTGTTGCTCATAAAAGTAGCTTATCAGTTGCGATACAATGTAGTCCACCAATTGTTCATGAATATTTGGGTTGATAGGCAGACACAGACTCCTGTCGAAAAAATCCCAGGCCTTTGGGGCTTGCTGCTTGGTTCCTAACGGTTGATATTTGACAGTTGTATAAATATTTCTAGATAACAAAAAATTGGCTAATTCATTACGCAACTTCTCATTTTTTAGAATTATCCAAAAAAGGTAGGTCGAATTTTCGACTCCCGTCGGTACGGGTGGAATAACAACATGCCCGTCTGCTACCAATTGCCTGAGCTTTTTGTGGTACCAATCCAATACCTTTTTGCGCTGCTCTAGATTTTGCTTGATGCCGTCAAGTTGCGAAAGCCCAATTGTTGCCGTGATATTATTCATCGATAGCTTCAAGCTCGGGTCGATAGCGCCAATCTCCCACCATTTCTTGCTAGAGCCACTTTTGGCGAAACTACTGTTGTTTTTTTCTAAAATGCCATAATACGACAGGGACCTACAGTACTCTATAATTTTTTTATCATTGCCTAGTATCATCCCACCCTCACCTGTAACGAGGATTTTATTCATATCAAACGAGTATAGTGCGTAATCATATTGCTTGGCGGTATATTTGCGATACTGCTTAGTAAAGGGTGAGTTTGCGGCGTCTAGTACCAGGATAATGTCGTTTCTTTTAATCTTATTTAAATGCTTCTTGAGCTCCTTTATAGCAAATGGGTAGCCGCCATATTCTAGGCCAATAATAACCTTGGTATTTTTTGTGATGTTACTCTTGATACTCTCTAGGCTGGCATTGGGGATTGTGGCATCAACATCTACTACTCTATATTTTATCTTCAAAATTTCGAGTACGTTTTTTATCCCAAAAAAGTGGGTGCCAGGAATCAACACCTCATCATTAGATCTGAGCCTTAGCGCCTTCAATAATATCCAGAACGCATTAGTGCATGAATTTGTGGCTACCCCACCTTTAAAGCCGATGCATCCCGAAAAGGCTGATTCAAATCTGACAACTTCGGCGCCATGGCCAACCATATGAGAGTCAAACACCGGCTGCAGCTTGGCTGCCAATTGGTTGTCAAACGAATTACCAAAAACCGAAATCATTTCTTTGCCGAGCATACCTTCTATCCTTTTGTCAGTCATCCTTTTATAGCTTCGTTCGTCGCCTTCAATAGCTGCAAATATATCAAGCAAGGTGACTTTTTGGGTTTTTGATATTTTAAGCCAATACTTGAAATCATTGCCTGGGTCGCCGTTGCTGTAGTTAGATGGGTAGTGATATTTTTTAGCGACCTTTTTTGAAATACAATAATTCGCAACCGAAATCTGTCCTTCGGTATCTCTTTGACCATGCGGTAAAATTGTTCCGTGATATTCTGTTTTAACCAACATTATATTAGTTTTAATAAATTTCTGCGCCACAAATAACTTTGCCAGGTACATGCTGTCGGTGATATGCGCATCGGCGTCTAGAAACTGATACCATTTGGCGCTAAAATGCTGTAAACAAAAATCACGCCTTTTGCCTGAGTTTGTCATTAATTCTGCAAAGCTTACGGTAAGCTCCTGTACGGTTTCGACATAAATAAATCTATCATCAGTTTTATTTAATTTAGCGACATAGGATTCGATCAGAGGGGATTTGCCGTTACTAACAAGGACATGAATAAAATTTTTGTAGGTCTGACCTTTTAGATCTATGATTAATTTTTTTAGAGAAATTAAAGCAGGGTCAAAAATTGGAGTAATAATGCAAAAAGTGGGCTCAGACTTGTTCTTGTTTTCAAAGCTATCAAGCAAATTGGCGTACTTATGCAAACCCACGACTCTATTTTTTAAGGAGTCCTTAATGGCAGTTAATCTCACTTGAGGCCTAACATAGCCCTAGCTTCAGACGGAGTGGCAATCTCTAGTTGCATCAGTTTAGCTATTTTGACTATTCTACTTACTAGCATTTCATTAGAGGCCATTATGGACTTGCCTCTATCAAAATACTGGTTATCTTCTAGGCCGACCCTGACGCCTCCACCCATACTCATACTCATAACGTTAGCGTCAAGCTGGTACTGGCCGACTCCGGCGATACTCCAGACCGCGTTTGCCGGAAGCAATGAGTAAAATGATGAAAAAACTGCAGGGTGCAAAGGCGAGGTACCAAGTGACCCTAACAAAATATTAAAATAAGGATGCGAATCTTTAATAATACCCTTCTCTATCAAATAATTAGCCTTGTGTAGCATCCCTGGTTCAAAAACTTCGAGTTCAGGCTTAATGCCTTTTTCCTGCATTTTACTGGCTAGTTGCTCAATGATATCTGGCGGATTCACAGATGCGGTGCTAATAAAATTCATTGAGCCTACCGTAAGTGAGGCCATATCTGGCTTAAGGTCGCCTTTTAGATCCAGGCACTCTGACCGTCTTTCGAAGTCAGACCAAGCTCTGCCGCTAGTGGTGGCATTTAAGATTACTTTATCATTCTGGCTTCTGATGCCATCTATTATTTTGCCGAATTCTTCTTTTTTCCAGGTTGGATTGCCGTTTTCGTCGCGCGGATGAATATGTATAATCGAAGCTCCAAGTTTGACACAGGCCAAGCTCGATTTGATTATTTCACTGGCCGTTACGGGCAATCTTGGGTTGGCTTGTTTAGAAGATACCATTCCGGTTGGGCAGAGATTGATGATTAATTTTTTCATAATTACATCATGTCAGATTTATCAAGATGGCGAAAGTATAAAGTTACTTTTTAACTTCAATATAAATTGTTACAGGGTCGTCATGTGTATCATAACGAAAGCCATATCCTGATTTCATAAACCTATACTGTTTGGCCTCACGAAAGCCTATTTCTTTTAGGATGTCCTTCATATGCCTCGGAGTGTAGGCATATCTGTGTTCCCAAGAGAATAACCTATCCGCAAGGATTTCATCCCAATGGCCAAAACGCAAGTTAAGGTGGGGTAGGATGTGTTTTTTATGCTTTCTTGAGTGGGTTAGGTAAGAGCTTACTAGCTTATTGAGGCCTGGCCAGCCAATTCTCATTACGCACCCTGGCTTTAGTACTCTATAGCACTCCTCTAAAAGTTTATAGCCGTCTTCTTTATCAAAATGCTCAATAACATGTTCGGAGAAAATACTACTAACTGTATTGTCTTTAAGGGGTATCCCTTTTAAAAGGTCTGCCTTAACTGCCCCACCGCTAGTATCTATATCGTAGTTGATCCACCCACCAATAATATGACTACTGGAACCTAAGTGAATATTAATAATTTTTGTTGTGGGGCGATTAATTGCTTTTTTACTGTTAGGCATTATTTCTGCCTTAGAGCCAGTTCATAAACCTCCAGTGTTTCTTGGGCTGTTTTGTGCCAGCTGTATTTTTTGACCTGGCGGTTACCTTTTATAACTAGCTCTTTGGCGAGCTTTTCGTCTGTCAGTACTGCCAGCATGGTCTCGGCCATTTCAGTAACATTACGTGGGTCAAAATAGGCTGCGGCATCACCTAATACCTCGGGCATGCAGGTAGCGTTACTGCTTGCCACAGGCAAGTGGTGCGCCATAGCCTCGAGTGGTGGCAAGCCAAAGCCCTCGGAGAGCGACGGAAAAACATAAAGCTTGGCGTTTTTGTATAAGCCCGCTAGCTCTTGGTCGGTCACAAAATCAGTAAAAACAACCCTATCTTGCAAACCGGCATCGGCTACCGACTGCTCTAAGCCCTTATGAAAGGTATCTTTTTTGCCAGCTATAACTAGCTGATAATCAAGCATGTATTTGGTAATTAATTTGCCAAAGGCCATTATCATTCGCTCCAGGTTTTTGTGTGGGTAGGCATTGCCAACATATAAAATGAAGGGCTTATTGATACCTTTTTTTTCCAGATTTACTCTGGGCGTAGCAAAATCTTTATCGACGGCTTCGTGTGTAACACTTATTTTATTACGGCGCACCTTAAATGTTTTTGCAACATCCTCTTTGACATATTCGGTAGGCACCAAAACAACACTGGCTTTTTTAATGCCTTGGCGCAGTACAATATTGCGCATCACCTGCTCCTTGAACATATAGTAGGCTTTACGGGCCACAGAGTTTCGTAGGTTCCTGAAGTGTAGCAGTGTCAAATCGTGAATTGTAATTACAAACTTGCCCTTGTATGCAACCGGAAAATTAAAATTAGTAAAATGCACTAGGTCGGGTTTTCGAGTATTAAGTATCGATAGTATTTCGGTCTGTTCTTTCACTCCAAAAAAGTTGGCAGTTGTACGAACATACTCTAGGTTGTCAGCCTTAAGATCGAGGTTTTTGGTATCGATATCGCGAACCAGTAATTCGTACTGGTTTTTTTTATCGATCTCTAGTATTGCCCTAAGGGTGTTTTCGATATAGCGACCAATGCCAGTCTTTTTGATTCCTCTGCCGTCTATTAGTATCTTCATAGGTATGTATTATAACTCAAAAATAACAAAAGTATTATCTTCATAGATGTTTTTATATCTGGTACCTAGCTCGCTTATTTGAGTAGTAGTTGAAAATGACTTGTCTATTATTAAATACTTAGCTCCAGCTATAATATATGTTTTTATTTCGTTCTCACCTAGTAGTGCGCTTGGCAACGACCAGCCCTTTCTATTAGAAAAATAGAGTACCACGGGGTTGCTGCTGGCATTGGTTATGACAAGCTTGTTTTTTGGAACTACAGCGCTGACTATTATCTCTAGCTTTGAATAGCTACGATCAACACGGTTTTTGTATACCCTCTCTGCGTTAATGAATGCGACTATCGTTCCGCCCGCTACAATAACCACGATGAATATTTTGGCAATTATTTTACTATCTTTTTTGAGTTTCGAATATATCCATTCCAGCGCTATGCCAACCATCAGCGCTATGGGAGGAACCAGAGGTAAGCTATAGTAATTATGGTAAAAACTTTTTATCGCAAATACTGCGATAAATATCACAAACGAAAGTAGCCATACTATAGGCAAATATTTTTTCTTTACTATGCTGACGAAAAGCCCTATAAAAGCCAATAGGTATATAGGCCCAAAGACAAATCTTATCGGAAGTATGTAGTCACAAATCCTGTACCAGAATCCTTTAGTGGCTACCAGTGCTAAAGATTTAGCAAATGATATATCGCCATAAAAATAATTGCCCATACCATAAGCTTTGCTCAGATGATCAGACCATAAGTACCATCCTAGCACCGGGACAACTAAGAATAATAGTATCGAAAGCATCTTTTTGATGTCTAATATCTTTAGCAAGCCTTCTTTTTTTAAAATATAAATAGCAGGAAGCAAAATAAACACACCCGGTACTTTAATGAGTATAGCCAGCGAGAAGCAGGCCAGCGCTGTGTAAAAGAACCTGTCTTGGTACTTTTCTGAAAATCTTTGAGTAAAGTATAGGCCTGCTATAGATAAAAAAAGCATCAATATGTCGGGCTGAATGTTCTTGGAAAACGAAAAGTACAGTGGCGTTAAGGCCATTACAACAGTAGATATACACGCTACCCAGATATAATACCGACGTTTAATCAGTGCATAAAAAAAAGCGAGACCCAGACAACCAAAAATCAAAGTAATAACACGGCCGTGCCAGTGCTGGTAGCCAAAAATTGAATTGGCTATATACAAAATATAATTATAAGCCGGAAATTCCATACCAGTGATACCACTAAATTGTCCTCTGCCGTCGACTCTTGGTAAAAATATATTTGAGGATTCAAATTGAAAATTCCTCGCCACTGCCGCGGTATCGGTTTGTCTCCAGTTGTGCTCGTCTATGGGCGGTGTGGTTATCCATGGCATATGCAGCAGCGCAAAGAATATGATAAGTATTGCGACCAGGTAATTTAATTTAAGGACGGCAATGATGCGGCTGCCCAGATTGATTGTTTTTATTAACATGCCACCAGCCAGTGCCTTCATAATTTTTGTGTTATTTTCGACCTGCCAGCCTTGCTGAATGCATAGAACAAAACTATATTGAATATTATTATCATGACTATAATACCCAATCCTCTAGCAACATGGCTTGTGACAGTTTGGGCTGATATGGCCCTGAAACTAGGAAAGGTATTTATAAAAAATATTTGATTCATTCTTTTTAAACCACTTCCTCCGTCGATAAAGTGAGTAAGAAACACGGATGTTAAAATTGAAACTATAAAATTTAGCAGTATAAAGAATATGACAGTTATTTTTTCAAATTTGTTATGGAAGTTTAGATATTTCGACATTAAAAATACCAATATAAATACAAATACAAGCATATAACGCCCGTTTGGAGCGTACGATCCACTCCAATCAGTAAAGCCAAGCTGAGTGGCCAGCAGCATCAAAGAACCAAGGAAAACGCCTAGACCCAATAATAACTCCGGGGATATATATTTTATTTTTAAAACTTTTTTTATGGATACCTGCAGTGCTTGTGCCGCCCTGACGAGATAAACTCCCATGATAGCTAATACAGGGTAGTATATCAGCAATCCCTTTACCCTATCGGTGATTATTGCTATGGAATTAGTAATTAAGTTTGCTGAAAATAATTGCCCATTATTGCCATATAATCCTGTAGGGCTAAAGACACCATAGTTAATATATAAAAACCGTACATACATATACAGGCCTACTACTAAAATAAAAAACAGGCCTGCGTATAGGGCCACAAACTTCCTGAAGCCAAGCCCCCTTATTAGTTGAATTAAATGAGCTATATAAATTGGGGCGAGCAATACAGACATTTTGGTGTGCACGAGTGTGCCAAAAAATATAATGAGCATAAAAACAAAATTTGATAATAAACTTTTTTTGCCAAACAGCAGTATAGAAGCACCCATAAAAGTCACCATAATTAAATCTGGGAATAGCCCACCGAAGTTTTGCCAAAATAGCGAACAAGACACAATCAATAAAAGACCGATCAGTACCTTAGTACGGTCCACTATGTATTTTTTCAAAATTAAGAAAAACAAATACACTGCCATAATCTGAACTAAACACACCACTATTCTGACCCCAATAACTCCAAATAATTTATAAGGTAAGTAGTAAAGAAAAGGTAGGCCTATAGTGTGAATGGAATACCATTTGTTACCTTTTATATCTAGCGATACCGGCACATGAGGCATGAGGTTTGGCCCATCATAATAACTACTCGAACGCCCAAGAATGTAGTCGTTTTTCAAATTAAAGTCATTATCCTTAACTAAACTGTCGGTCATCATTATATAGTGGGGCTCATCTCCACTAATAAAGCTTATTGATTTATCATAACCTCTAACGAAAAAAATGAGAAAAGAAAAAATAAATACTAAAACAAAAATACCCAAATAATAATTATTTTTACTTTGATTTAGGTATTTAAAAGGGTTAGTCTTCATGCTTTAGGCTTAATTTTAATAACACCAATCAAAAGCCCAATCGGGAACCATATATATATCACATACAGTGTCGAGTAGCCTTGGTATTGAATTGCCTGAGATATCAGGTATAGCGATATTATGGCCGCAAAAAGACTGGTCTCGTTACTCGAGTTACTAAGACCCAGTTGGAGGCCCTTAAAAATCATCGATGCAATAAAAACTACTACCAGCAGCAGCCCGACTAGGCCGGTTTCAACCAGTAGCTCGAGCGGCAAGTTATTGACGATGGTCCACTTGCCTTCTTTGGGAATATTGTTTTGAACGACGGGGCCAAACTGGCCTGGCCCGACCCCAAGCAACAACACGGCCTGCTCGGTAGAGACAATATCGATGGCTTTTTGCCGCGACATGGCCCGGCCATCGTTGTCGTCTAGGCTGGTGTTCTTTGCGTGCTCAAAATAGGCGCTAGTGCCCTTTTGGCCAGACTTGATGGTGCTAGCTGTATCGGTAGGTATTTTACTCATAAAATTCATCGCTAGCAGACCCAAACCTATACCTACTAGTATTACTGAGCAGCTTGACAATATTTGGCGCAAGCTAGTTATTTTGAGCTTTGCAAATAGAGCACTGCCAATTAGTAATACTCCCGCCATCGCATATAGCGCGCCTCTTGAGACGGTCATAAAAATAATGAAGCTAAATAAAAATAATAATGACCCAGCAAGCTTTTGTGAGATAATTTTTTGCTTGCTGTCTAGTGTCAGACAAAAGGCAGCACAAAAAGGCAGTAGCAGGTACGATGCAAAGTACAGCGGCTCTAGCGCCATGGAGTGAATTCGAGGAAAGCCAAATACTTGCCACGAGTACATTTGCCTGATGCCGGTAATCGAATTAGGCAAGCCATAAAGATTGCCCAAATACTGGAATAATCCAAACAAGCAAACCCCCACAGCAGACAAGAATAGGCTATATATTATTGGCTTGATGTATTTTTTATTAAACAGCAACGACACTGATAGCGCCAAGACAATAGTGAAGGAGTTAAATAAAAGCACACTAACCCCTCTATTGATATTGATCGACTCTGGCACCAATAGTGCCAGCCAGGCCATAAATGCAATTAGCAGCTTTTCTGGAAAACCAAGATTGATACGGGCTTTTTTGGTAGCCAGCAAATAGGCAACTCTGGTAATGAGCACAAGCCCAATTATTACGCTAGGTCTAATAGTTGCGTCGAATACCTCGAATGATGGAATGCGCTCGAAGGGCAAAGCAAAAGTTAGCAGTATGAGTAGTGCTCTGTCGGTATCTGCGGTGATGTACTGGTAGCCTTTTTTGATTAAATTTGTAATTGTCTTTGTGCGGGGTTGTCTCATAGCTTTTTTACTGCCTTGAGGGGGTTTTGTTTACTAAGCAAGTGCTCTAATTGTGCCGAAGATATCTTCTTGCTCGATTGTATATAGCGCCTTTTTATAATGATAGAGGGGAAATTAACCAGCGCCGCGAGCTGGGCTCTGATGGCCGCGAGTGGGTGGCCCTTGGTAAGTGCGGCGCCTGTCATTCTGATGTTAGAATATAAAAATCGTGGCAAGACTTTTAGTATCAGCGGGAACGGGAGATTTTTCCAAAAAAGATAAATACTATTTTTGATGGCCATTTCCCTACCAAAGCCTGGTATCTTATCGGCAGTGTAGTTCATTTTATGATGCACAATAGCTTTTGATGATAAATAGATAGTTTTGCCCATTAGCTGGGCTCGCATACTAATATCGACATCTTCATAATAAGCAAAAAATCTACTGTCAAAATACCCGACCTCATCAAATAATGACTTTTTATATAAGGTAGCCCCTCCGCTGGCCGAAAAAATTGCCTGATCGGCATTGGGCAGCTTGCTGGCTGGCTGGTTACGCATGCCGGGGTACGGTAGCCCCCAGGTGCTGTATTCGTCGCCTACGGAATCTATCAGTTTGCCGTTGGCCGTAAGTATTACTGCCTGGGTGATGTCTGACTTTTGTTTTGTGGCCGTCTTAATGAGCTCGCTGAGGCAGTCTTTGGCGCACTCGGCGTCGTTATTGAATAAAAACACATATTGGGCCTTGGCGGCTCTAATGCCGATATTAACCCCTTCGGCGAAGCCGAGGTTTTTTTTATTTCTAATAATCACAACACCGGGGTAGTTATTTTTAATTAGTTCTATGGAATTATCTACACTGCCGTTATCAACAACGATGATCTCCGTTGGTTTGAGGTTCTGGTTGGCGATAGACTTTAGGCAGTCTAGTATTACACCTGCTCCATTCCAGTTAGGAATTACAACAGATATAGTTATATTTTTTTTACCGATTCGTACCATCATCATATTATAGCCTGTTTATCTAGCATTTTATTAGCTGAGCTGAACTATTTGTGGCTTTATGGATAAGCATTTGCTGCGCAAATAATATTATTATTGCAGAGACCAGGCTTAGTGTTATCGCTTTCTTAAAAGCTTTTTAATGCGGTTTAGTCGGACCATATCTTGGCTAGAATACAGAGCAATGAGCCGATTTAGGTTTTGTCTAGGAGCTAGGTATTTTTTGATAGCTTTTTTTGATAGCGTCAACCTATTGCCGTAGATGCCGGTCAAATAAAAGATTGTTTGATTGATATTTGGCTTAATTTCAGGTGCCCTACCATCCCAATATGCAATCATATTCTCGATTGGCTTAACACATTCCTGCCAATAGTAGCGCTTTTGTATTGCACGAATGTTGCCTTTAATTTGTTGGCGCAGAGCATTATCTGATGCTAGAGTTTGTATTGCTTGGGCTATAGAACCGGAATCGTTATATCTTACTACCTCACCCAATTTATCTTCCTCGATTACTTCAGCAAACGAATCGCCTTGTGTTGCTATTATAGGCAAGCCGGCCCATATATAATCCAAGATTCTTGTGCGGAACGAAAATCGCGTCTCAAGGTGATCATAATGCATAGATACACCAGCGTCGGCATCTAGCAAGTAGCCTTGGCGTTCTTCATATGGGACCCAGCCTTCATTAAAAAAAACTGACTTATCTAGCAGATCAAGCTTTTTAGCCTTTTGTATCGCCTTTTCGACCATAGGCATTCTTGGGATGTTAACATTGGGGTGGTCTATGCCCATAAAAACTAGTTTTACAGGTACTTTACCCTGTAATTTAGCGACGGCTTCGATGAGGGTCAGAGGGTCAAACCAGTTCCATATGCCACCGCCCCATAAAAGCACAAAATCATCTTCCGATAGCCCAAACTTCTTTCTCAAGACGAGGGGCGTAGAGATTGCAGAAGGCTTGCTAGATAGCCCAAACGGCACTACATCTATCAACTCCCTGAGTGAGTTATCGCTATCATATACCTCTGGCGTTATTCTGTTGACGCTAGATAGTACACCAATCCAAAAATCTCGCTGCTTTTCACTGGCACAAATAATACTATCGGCCAACATAAAAGCAATACTCTGCTCCGTTAGTAGAATGGAATTAACTAGCTTTCGAAGCTTGATAGGTTCGTGACTATTAGCCTCCAGAGCTTCTACGGTAATTGGGTCATACGCATCTAGGATTATTCTAGTGTTGAATGTCTTAGCAGAATTTGCAATTTTCGGTGTTATTTTTTGCGTGATTACTATGTCGGCTTTTTTTATTTCTTCTTTTAGGACCTTATTATTACAAATCTTTAAGGTAAAGAGCTTGGATTTAATTTCTGGCTTGATGTAGGAAACCACTACTACATTGTGGTTTTTAGATAGTTGGGTTGCGAATTCCCAGCTTCTAATAGCCGGTCCGGCCATTGTTTTACCGATGTAATCTTGGCAAATAATTAGTATGTTTTTTTTCATTTCCTTAATGCCCCCTTTATTTTATGTTTAGCCCGTCTAATTAGGCTGAAGGTTTTACTTTTATGGAGTTTTTGACCTGTGGCTAGCGCGCCTGTGGCTATCTTGAGCTCTTTGCTTAAATAGCCAATAGTATCGTGCAGCTTGTTGACCTCTGCGGTATGTAGTGTAGCTAGCTCTAGTGGTTTTGTAGGTAGACGTGGGATAGTGCTGTTTTTGCCAGGCATCGCAACAAACTTATATTGGAAAGCTGTGGCATCTGGCCTAGCTATGAACTTGTAGAATTTTTCGGTGGGTATTAGCCCCAACGAAGCTAGTATTGACTCGGTTGTCTTCCTTGGCTGGGCCATCACAGACTGATCAAAATCAACCACTTTATAGCCCGACTGATTGAGTAGCCTATAAAAAGATTTAAACGTATAGTACTTTAAGTGGGTGTTATCTAGTATACCTAGCTTTTCATATTCGAAGTTGCCCTGTAGTAGCTCCATTCGGATAGACGAGTGGTACAGAAACAATAATGACGCCCTTGGGTTTGAGTAGTTTTGAAAATCTACCCAGCACTTCATCGGGATGCCTCAAGTGCTCAAGTACATCACCAAACAATATGACGTCGTATTTTGCTTTAGTTAACGATACGGGCCACTTGTCGCCTTCCAGATCAAAAGAATATACTTCTCTTAGTAATTTTGCTGCCTCAGTGGCATCCTCGCTATTGAGTTCAATGCCGTCTACAAGAGCTTTTTTATCAGATATCAAAAGACCGCCAAAGTAGCCCGAGCTGCACCCTACATCTAATATTTCAGATCCCTGTGGAATATAATCATATATTTTTTTGCCCAGACTGTCTTTTAGGCTATTATTTTCGCTTTCGTTGAGCTCGGTATACTTTGACATACTAAGTCTTAGTCCGATTTATACTAACTAGCATCGCCGCTCTTGTCGTTGATGCTATTTATGTCGCTGGCTTTATTGATGTTATTTAGCTTAAAATAACTTTTAGCAATTAGTTCTGGCTTGCCCTGCATTACCATTTTGGAGTCATTAATGAGTATCGCTTTGTCGCAAAATTTTACCACCGATTTCATGTCGTGCGAAACAAACACCACTGTCTTCTTTTTGCTTTTTAACTCTTTAAAGTAGTTTAGGCATTTTAGCTGAAAAGAGGCATCGCCGACGGCCAAAACCTCATCGATTAGAAGTATATCTGCATCGGCCCGTACGGCTATCGAAAAAGCCAACCGCACCATCATTCCGCTAGAGTAATTTTTTAGTTTCTGGTCCATAAACTCTTCCATTTCAGAGAATTTCACAATGTCATCGTATAAAAACTCAATTTTCTTTTTAGTTAGGCCTAAGATTGTCCCACTCAAAAAAACATTTTCTCTGCCAGTCAGTTCAGGGTTAAATCCAACTCCTAGCTCAATAAAAGGCGATAAGGTGCCCTGAATGCTAATACTGCCGTTGGTGGGCTGGTAAATGTTAGCTATTATTTTTAGTAGTGTGCTCTTGCCGCTACCGTTTTTGCCGACGATCCCAAAAAACTCGCCTTTTTTGATCTCGATATCAATATCTTCTAACGCCTGGTACTTAGTGAAGTTTTTTGAGCCAAAAAAATGTATTGCCCTGTCTTTGAGGCTATTGTGTTTTTCGTGCGGTAGCTTAAATGACTTACTTATGTGGCTTATTTTTATTGCTATTTCATCGTCCATGTCTTAGGCCTCCTCCGCAAAATTCTTAGCGGCCTTCTCAAAATAAAAGTAGCCGGCTATTAGCAATACAAATGGTATTAAGTACGGTATCAGCTCTAGCGGAGCAGGTAGAATTTGTTTGGCTGTGATTGTCTCTTTGCTTACCAAAACAAATCTAGCATCTTGAACAATCTGGGTAATTGGGTTTAATAAAATAATTTTCTGAAACCTCACCGGTACGATATTTAATGGGTAAATAATGGCACTTGCATAAAATAGCAGCTGCAAAGCTAGTTCCCATATATGGCCAACGTCGTGATACTTTATATACAAAGCTGAGAGAATAAAGGCCAAGGCAATACAAAGCACAAATAGCTCGACCAGCAGGGGTATAAACCACAAGGCGTTCCAACCAGGCGCAACTCTCGCGACCACAATAAATACAAACACCACGATTAGGTTCAGTAGCAGTGTAATGACAGAGCTGATGCTAGCAGATATAACTATAGCGATGCGCGGGAAATACACCTTGCGCATCATGTCGCCCTTGTCTGAAATTGAACGCATCGAGGTCGTAGTGGCATCGGCGAAGTATGTCCAGAGTACAACGCCCAGAAGCAGATACAGGGGGTAGTTCTGCATACCCGAGCCAATTTTAACGAACATAGTAAACACCAAATACAGCACCCCAAACATGGCCAGTGGCTTAACGAACGACCATGCGTAACCGATGATAGAGCCTTGGTATTTAATTTTGAAATCGGTGAGGGCCAGCTGGCGGATAAGGTCGAATAAGTTGGCTTTGTTTGGTTTCATAGTGTCCTATTTTATCAGATTGTGAGTACCGACTCAAGAACGCCGAGGAGAGTTATAGAACTGGCGGCATGTCATTATTAAAGGATTACTATTGGCCAACGGTGTTGGTGTACCAGGTCGGTGCGCCCGATGCAGAATAAACAACTAGGTTACCATCATCTTGCATCACTAGCCTAGAAGCGCCTTTACCCCAAGTTGATGAATTCCATAGCGGTTTTTTATTTTGATCGTACAAGACCAAGTTTCCATCAGGTTGCATATCTAGGCGCTTCACGGCTGTAACCCATGTGCGGCTATTCCAGATTGCTTTGGTTGGCGAATACACGACCAAGTTACCATCGGTTTGTAGCACCATTTTATATTTTTTGTTAGGACTTTCAAGCTTCTGCTCAGCGTACAGGGTTCCTGTTGGTAATTTAGAGTAAAGTTGATCCTTTTGAGCTTGGGTGAGGTCTGTACTGGTGCTCCATAGTGCGCTGCCTGAGCTGCTATAAATCACTAGATTGCCATCGGCCTGCATCTTTAGCGTAGCATTAATATTTCCGACTGTAGAACTTGACCAAGTGGCTGTGTAGTCAGAATAGACCACCAAGTTGCCATCAACTTGCATCTCAGCATATACTGCGGGTCGTCCGGCAGTACCCGAAGACCATACTGCAACGCCGCTCCTGTATAAAACCAAGTTGCCGTCGGCCTGAAGTGTCAAGACATTGTTACCTCCGGGGGAAAGCAAGTAATCCCCGACAATCAACCTAGTGCCTGATGCTAAATTCGGGCCTTTATTTATTAGGGCTATATTGTTGTATGTCGAAGTTGTACTCCCAAACCAGTCCGTAAAGTAATTGTAGAAGTTTCTGTTTCCATATGCTCCACATGGTGCCGTACCCCAGCCAGCTGCAAGAGCACCAGCATTGGGCTGGTATGGTGTGTATCTGTAAAGCGCAGATGTTGCACGATTTTGTATGTTTATATTACTACCACCACATCCAGCGTTTGGTTCGTATTGTATATAATTAGCACCCACTGGATAGTTAGACCACCCACCATTTAGAACTTCACGGAATAATGCGGCGGCTTTTCTGATTTGGTTCGTGAAACCAAAATATTGTTCTTCGCATGGTGCGGTATCGCTGCAACCAAAACCAGTTGCACTACGGTACTGATCATTAACGCAGTATATTGGCTGTCCAGTCCTAAGGCTTGTACACTCTTTAGCTGGGCTACCTAAGTTTGTCTTAGTCCACCACCAGCCGTCACGTGGCCAGGTATCTGTTACTAAACCCTGTTCTTTTTGTAGTAGCACTATTAAAACTTGTGGATTTATAAAATAGTCCTGGCTGGCTTGCCATATTATTTGGGCGGCCGTTTGCCCGCTTTCGGAGTAGTCTTTTAGGCACGGCGCTATAGCTCGACTTTCGTTGGTGTATCCGCGTATCTGGTTAGTAGTACAATTGGCGACTTTGGTGTTTAGGAAATTTTGAATTTCAGCGGCGCTCATAGTATTTTTATTGGACATTACGTTATCACTCATAATGTTACTAGGGTCGAATCCTGCAAGGGTAGCACTAGCTTTACTGGGTACAAGGGCAGGTGTAATAATAGCTAAAATAAATATGCTTAATGCAAATGATTTAATGAATAATTTCATATAGTTATTTCTCCGCTTATCTTGCCAGTTTTATTCCCACTTGTAACTTCGATAACAATGTTCCATTTTCCGGATCCTAATTCTGAAACTGGAACATCAAAACCCTTGCATGTTGCGGATGAAGGGTTTTGCACAATTTCTGCTGATTTTAAAACTTGTTTTTTATCTGTAGTGCGTGTCAAAGTAAGTGAGCAGGTACCTGCAGAGATACTCTGGTTGATAGTAGCCCGTATAGTTAGCATGTCGTTAGCTACTGATTTAAAATTGATAACTCCGTCCAATGATGGGCTGTCGGTTTTATCTGAGCTTTCATAGGATTGTGGTGTTTTACCACTATCATCTACTGCTTTATCGACAACCACTGCCTGCGCATCGGACTGCTGCTTGGTGGGTTCGTTGGTTGGCTTTGTTGTAGGTTTGGGCTTTAAAAACAACTGATAGCTCGCAAAGCCAATTGCACCGATTGCCAATACAATCAGGGAGATGGCAATCCCCTTTTTGATTTTACTTTTGGTTTTATTGTTTATGCTCATAGCTATTACATATTGTACCATATTAGGCAACGGTTTATGCTTGGGGATGTGACAGCCTAGCTTACAGCAGCTTCTGCGTTATAGTATGGCTGCGAGTTATGATAATGCCAAAATAAGCCGGCAAATCATGATATAGTGATTAATAATATGCAAAGTCTCAATACACTTACAGGGCACTGGCAAAAAAAACTTCGTAGTGCTGCCCTACAACTACAAAAAACACAGCCCCAAAATTTCTTTCTTACTGTTGCACTTTTTTTTGGCACGGTGCTTATTTTGATAACACCCATATTTATGGGGCCAGACGAGCCGGCACATTTTTATACTATCGCCAGATACTCCAATGGCTACATAGATTCGGTGCAGGAGGGTGGTAAAAAGGGCTATAGACTACAATCTGGTGCTGTTGAGCTTAGGAGGTTTGAAAAAAACCCAGCTTCTTTCCGTACTTATGAATACCATAAAGAGGTGCCTAAGCTGCTTAGCTTAAAGCTTGGCGGCTTCAGGAGCAGCTTTTATACCCAAGTGAGCTTTACTGCTTACAGTCCTATAGCCTATGCCCACTATATTATTACCTACACGGCTGGTGCACTGCTCAATATAAACCCCTTTATACTGTTTATCCTTATGAGGCTTGTGGGGTTATTGGTGTATGTTGGCTTGGTATTTTTAGCTATCAAAATCATACCCAGAGGTAAGTGGCTCTATGTTACTTTAGCTCTGCTGCCGATGAGCCTTTTTATAGCTGGGGTTATAGGTGCCGATGGGCTAGTAATTGGTTCGACGATGTTGCTTGTAGCTATGATTTTTAATGGCATTATTAACCCAAAAGTTCTAAATAAAAAGTACTTACTCTACCTGCTGGGTGTCGTACTGGTGCTTGGCCTATCAAAACAGACATTCTTTTTAACCTCGCTGTTATTATTCGCATTACCAGCTCCAAAGGGTTTCCGCAAATTTAAGTGGTACCTAGCACTTAGTGCAATATTTTTGATAGTAGCGAGCTGCATGATTGGGTGGTACCTGTACAGCAGCAAGCTAACTTCTCTCAGCCCTGGCGGGGTAATTGACTCTAGCAAACAATTACAAGGGGTGTTGCACAATCCATTCTTCTTCGTCAGGGCTGTTCTGAGGTCGTATATCACAACTAATGCAACACCCATTTATCTTGGTTTCATTGGCGTACTTGGTTGGCTGACTATTTCGCTGCCCATTTGGATTACTGGAGGGTGGCTACTGGTTCTGTTTAAATCTGCCCATGGTGGCAAAAGTGTGGCGAAGGTCTTATTGAATTTGCTGCAGTGGTTTATTTTTATTATGGTGCCGCTGATGCTTACCATGATGCTTACGCTTGGCCTTTATTTGACCTGGACACCCGTCGGATCAATATTAGTTGATGGCCTTCAGGGGAGATATTTCATACCGATAATTGCAATCCTGTTACCCCTGATGATGCTAAATAAGTCCGAGCCCAATGATAAAAGCAGGGTTTTTATTCTGCTGTCTGTTCTGTTTTTACAGGTATCGACGCTAATAGTATATGCGTTTTATTACATTAAGTTTAAATAGCTTAAGCCGCATGCAGAATATTTATTTATCCTTCTTGGTATGCTCAAGCGCAATTTCTTGATTGAGTTTTGTTATCTTATTTCTTAGGTCCTCGATTTTGAAACTCTGCCTGAAAGATATGTATACCAAAAATATTATTGCAGTAATTTGGACTGTGTCGTAAAGGCTCAGCGGGGTGCTTTCTATCAGTTTACTGTTTTCTAAATATTCAAAAAGTTGTTTATTAAATAAAATGCCGATGGTCATAATTGCCCAAAATAGTAATAATACAATTAGGCCTCTCCTGCTGATTTTTTTACGCTTATAATTGTCGTATATCCGCAAAATAAATAGCAGAAGTATTGGGGTGCAAAGCAAAATTAAAATATTGTATTTTGTGATAATCACTTTATACCTCCCTGATCTTTTGCATTATTAAATTTTTAATAATCCTGAGGGCGTTGATGTTACTCTGGCCTTTTGCTAGCGAATAGTCGGTGTAGACAGCCTTAATGGGTACCTCGATTATTTTTAGATTGGCTTGTTTGGCGCGCCAAACAATCTCGGAACAAAACTCGAAACCATTGGAGCGGATATCGATTTTTTCGATGGCTTTTCTGGAAAACCCCTTAAGGCCCGACTGCGAATCTGTAACTCTGACGCCAAAAATAATGCCAGTAACAAGGTTGAGGAGTTTATTACCAAAAACTCGGTGGCTGGGCATCCCCTCGGCGCTCAAGAGCCTGCTACCTATTACCAAATCGTAGTCTTCGCTGACCAGCTTGTTGATTACTTTTGTTAGGTCGCTAGCTAAGTGCTGGCCATCGGCATCGATAGTGACTGCGTAATCATAATTGTTTCTTTTGGCATATTCTAGGCCTGTTCTGGTGGCGGCACCGCTACCCATATTGACCAAGTGCGATATTGTTGTGGTGTTTTTTTCGGCTACGGCTTTTGTGTTGTCGCTCGAACCATCATTAACGACCATTACATCGGCATTCAGGTCTTTTGAAGATTGGAGCTCCGTCTTGATGTTCCGTATTACGCCGCTCAAAACTTCCCCCTCGTTATAGGCAGGGATTATGACTAGGACTTTTTTGTTCATTTCTGGACCACCAACAGTACTCCTATAAATATTATTGTTATCCCTGCTACATTAATTGGCGAAACCTTTTCTCCGAAGAATATTACTGCCAATAGTGTAGACAGAACCAGAGCCAGCCCCGTCATACTAGCCTGGACTGTAAAAAAATTATTTTTAGATAGGGCCATGAGGTACGCCAGCGTTGCAATAATATAAATTATTCCGCCGATCCACAATGCCGGTGTTGTCGCTACTCTTCTGATAATATCTAGCGCAGTACCATTAAAAAAACCCTCCACCTTCACTGCGTGATTCCAAAAAGATTGTGCCGTAATAAGAAGCAAGGCTGTAATTGGTATATAAATCAGATTCATTGATTGCTATTATCTCAGCTTATTAGGCCCCTGTACAGGTTAATTACTTGCTGGGTTTGATCACCTCCGATGCGTTTGGTAACTTTTTTAAATTCATTATTTTCTGCTTTCAAAATTGCCTCGGCCAAAGACTCCTGGCTGCCGTTTTTAAAAACCAGGGCTTTGCCAAAGGCAACCTCCGGGAGCGAGCCAGCATCACTGGTAATTATATTTTTACCCAAAAGACATGCTTGATAGGCACTATAGCCAAACCCTTCGGTCAAGGAAGGCACTATCACGCAATAGCTTTCAAGTATCAGGTTTTTTAATTTTGGCTGGCTTTGAGATTCTAGTATATTTATTCTTTCTCCAAGATTATATTTTTTGACTAAAGAGATCAGTTTTTCTCTTTCTTTCAGTGGGTCATTTGATAGTATGAACGAAAAAACTACGTTGGCGGCAAGGGATTTATTCAGTGTCCTTATGGCCTCTAGCAGTAAGAATACACCTTTGGTTTTGCCGGGTCTGCCATAATACAAAAATGTTTTATTTTTTGTATTAGCTTTTATTGCTTTATTATTATTCCAAAAGCTAAAGTCATTAAATACAGGATAAATTACTTTTATGTGGCTTGGTTTTATGCCTCCCTTCACTATGTCTGCTTTGGTAGCGCTGGAAATTGCAATATACTGATCGTATGGCTTATGAAAAACCCACCATTCAAATATCTTGAATAATTTAGCCTTAACTGGGGACTCAACGATTTTCCATCTATCACCTAGGTACTCATGAGATAATAGCACGCAGGGCTTGTTGGTTCTTTTTGCGCAGCTGAGAGCCACTGGCGCAGCGGTATATATGGCGGTCTGAATAATATCTGCCCATTCAATATACTCATATATATCCGACTTGTTGGGTATAGGGTGGCCAAAAAAAGATCTCCAGTCGAACGAATGTATTTCGACTCCATTGGTGCTATGCTTTCCGGTAATACCGCCCGAGTTGCTTGTTAGCACGATAACATTCTGGCCCTGCTTAATTAGCGAAGTGGCCAAGTCTAGCAGTAGTTTTTCTGCGCCACCGATATGTGGGTAGAAATGTTCGACAACAAATAAGATGTTCATTATGAATTTAGTGTATATTAAATAAGTATGAAAATAAAATCTACTCAAGACAAGGCCTACTCAGATTATTTAATAACTGTACAAAATACTGGCTGGAAAAGCAGACTTGATGTGCAGATGCCCTACAGAAAAAAGCTACAAGGCCTCAAACTTGGAAAAACACTAGACATAGGTTGTGGAGTAGGCAGAAATCTAAAAGCACTACCATCTGGCAGTGTAGGCATAGATCATAATAACCACATGATAAAGCATCTCACTGGACGCGGTTTTAAGGCCTACACGACCAAAGACTTTCTGAAATTAAAAAACTCAAATGGCGCAAAGTTCGATTCCTTACTTTTTGCTCATATAATTGAGCATCTGACATTAAGACAATCGAAGGACATGATAGTGGACTATCTAAAATATCTAAAAGCAGGTGGTAGAGTTGTGATTATTTGCCCTCAGAAAAAGGGATTTTCTAAAGACTCTACACATATAACATTCCATGACAGGGAGAGTATTGCCGGGCTCCTTTCTGGGCTAGGGCTCAGGGTAATAAATAAACACTCTTTTCCGTTTCCTGAATATTTTGGCGGCATATTTGCCCCAAATGAATACTGGGTTATAGCTCAAAAAGTTAGCTAATTAGTTCCTTCAGATATTCCCCGTACCCGGACTTAACCAGATCTTTGGCAACTTCTTTGAGCTTATTGGCATCAATATACCCCTCGCGGTAGGCGATCTCTTCGATACAGCCAATCTTTAGGCCGGTGCGTTTTTCGATGACATGTATGTACTCGGCGGCGTCCATCATCGAGGCAAAGGTACCAGTATCGAGCCAGGCCGAGCCACGGTCCATAACCTGCACTTTGAGTTTATTACGCTTAAGATACTCATCGTTGATGCTAGTAATCTCGAGCTCACCGCGGTCGCTGGGCTTGATTTGGTGGGCGATATCGACGACATCGTTATCGTAAAAGTACAGCCCCGTAATTGCAAAGTTCGATTTTGGCTTGGTGGGCTTCTCGACTACCGATACGACATTCATGCCACCATCGAACTCAACCACTCCGTAGCGCTCTGGGTCTGAAACCTGGTAGGCAAATATGATGCCGCCATCGACATCCGTACACTGCTTGAGGGCCTTACCAAACTGGCCGCCATAAAAGATATTATCGCCAAGCACCAGGGCGACTTTGTCACTACCTATAAACTCTTTGCCAATAATAAAGGCCTGTGCCAGGCCATCTGGCGACGGCTGCACGGCGTAACTGAGGCTAATACCGATATCGCTACCATCGCCCAAAAGGCGCCTAAATTGGGCCTGTTCGTGCGGGGTGGTGATTATTAGGATGTCTTTTATGCCTGCCAGCATTAGTGTGCTTAAGGGGTAGTAGATCATCGGCTTATCATAAATAGGCATTAGTTGCTTACTAACACCTTTGGTGATTGGGTAAAGCCTTGTGCCTGATCCTCCAGCTAATATGATGCCCTTCATGATCTGTCCTCGTTGGTGGTTTGCGATGAATTATTCAGCTGCATGACTGTGTCTAATCTCTGCATTATTGGCCTGCTTTCTGATATTTTTCTTCGGTTTCTTTTTTCAATGGCTGCCACCAGTCTCGGTTGTCGCTGTACCAGTCTATAGTTTGCTTGAGGCCATCTTCAAAATTATTGAATTTGGGCTGCCAGCCAAGCTCTTTTTGGAGCTTAGAGGAGTTGATAGCATAACGCATGTCATGCCCAGCCCTATCTTTTACGTGCTCATATTCATTCTTGTTTTTACCCATGATTGATAATATTAGCTCAATCACATCTTTGTTATTTCTTTCTCCATCAGCTCCAATTAGGTAGGTCTCGCCTATTTTGCCCTTTTCTAGTATCAAGGCTACTGCTGAATTATGGTCATCTACGTGTATCCAATCTCGCACTTGCTCGCCGGTACCATATAGTTTTGGCTTTATTCCAGAAATAATATTGGTAATTTGGCGAGGAATAAACTTCTCTACGTGCTGATATGGACCGTAGTTATTACTACAATTACTTATAGTGGCTTTGACCCCAAAGCTCCTCGTCCAAGCCCTAACTAAGTGGTCTGAGCCGGCCTTAGTGGCGGAGTATGGACTAGATGGGTTGTAGGGAGTTGCCTCATTAAACCTTCCCGGATCGTTAAGCTCTAGATCCCCAAAAACTTCATCGGTGCTAATATGGTGGAGCCTTTTGTCGTGTTTTCTTACAGCTTCTAGTATTGAATAGGTCCCAATTATATTGCTCTGAACAAAAGGCCAAGGGTCTTTGAGCGAGTTGTCGTTGTGGGATTCGGCGGCAAAATGCACTACTGCATCGTTTTGTCCTACCAATTTATCGATGAGTTCTAAATCTGTAATATCTCCTTTGATGAAGTTTATTTTACTCTTAAGCCCACCCAGAGTACTCTCATCCCCAGCGTAACCAAGGTGGTCGATAATTGTGATCTTGTGGCTAGGGTTTTTATCTAGCATCGTTCTGACAAAATTAGAGCCAATAAACCCGGCTCCCCCAGTAACCAAAATGTTTTTCATTGAAATATTATATCATATCTGTTGCAAGCGGTTTTTACTGAAGCTAAGGCTTACTTCGGTGGTGGTAAAAATTAACAAATAATAGTATTTATTGTATAATATACCTGATAACGATTGGCCATAACAGATGAAAAAGCTAAAAACCTGGTGGGTAAAATCCAAAACCTGGCAACATATTTTGCTAGGCGCTGGGTTAGTTTTGGGTCTGTACTTTGTGATTATTTTTATCGTGCGGCTTGGGCATTACGACAAGCTGCTGCCGGGCATAACCTTGCACGGCGTGTATGTCGGTGGCCTCACCAAGCCACAAGCTATTGCAAAGCTCGATGCTGCCACGGCCCGCTACATGAACTCCGACATTAGCTACCAAGCAAACGGCCAGAGTATTACTGCCAAGCCTGCCAGCTTTGGTATTAGCTTCGATAACAAGGCATATGTAGATGAGGCTTTCAAGCTCGGTCGCGATAGCGACATCATTAGCGATATTGCAGCCCAAACATCGCTGCTATTTGGCGGTACAGATATTACACAATTAGGTGTCGATGGCGACGTGTTCTCTAGGGAGATGGTAAATATCAACAACTCTGTTGCTAAGCCCAGCCAAAACGCTGAATACCTTTTTGAAGGTGGCAAAATTAGTGTTAGCGAAGCTGAGGCTGGCCAAAATATCGATATGGGCTGGGCGATGTTTAGTTTGACCGAACAGTTTAACCGACTAGACAGTAGCCTAACACTGCCAATTAGTAGCTCCCCTCCGAACCGCACTACCGAAATGCTAATAAGACAAAAAGATACCGTAGCCAACATAGCAAAAACTCCCTTGGCTCTGACTTATGACAAAAAAAGCTGGACTATTACACAGCAGCAGCTGGTTAGTTGGGTTGATATCGACTACCAAAAAGGCCCTCTTGCTATTGACATACTAAACCACTATTTTCATATACCGATTACCCTCAACGATTTCAGTATCAACAAACAAAACGTGATAAATTATTTGGCTGGGCTGGCTGGCGAAATAAATCAGCCGGCTATCGATGCTGCCCTAACAATTAGTGGCGGTCGAGCAAGTATTTTTAAGCAAAGCCGCGACGGCAAGGTCCTAAATACCTCCAAAACAGCTGACGCAATAATTATGGCCACCGAATCTATCGATACGCGTACGCTTAGCCTAGTAGTAGATACCCAAAAAGCTGAGGTGGCAGATAGTAATATCGATAACCTTGGCATTAAAGAGCTAATTGGTGAGGGCATAACGTACTTCCCGGGCTCATCGGCCGCGCGATTGCAAAATGTTAGGGTTGGGGCAGCTAGGTTTAACGGGGTTTTGCTAAAGCCCGACCAAGTTTTTAGTTTTGGTGAGTACCTTGGCGATGTTGGTCCTGAACAGGGCTATGCTGAGGGGCTTATTATTCTCGATAACCATGTCGAAAAGGCATACGGTGGTGGCTTGTGTCAGGTATCGAGCACTGCCTACCGTGCAGCCCTTTTGTCTGGGCTGCCGATAGTTGAGCGCACCAACCACTCTTTTGCGATTAGCTACTACACGGCGCCGTTTGGTGTACCTGGGGTCGATGCCACTATTTATTACCCTCAGGTCGATATGAAGTTCAAAAACGATACCGGCCACTACATACTGATCCAGACTGAGATGGTCGGCACTACGCTGAAGTTTAGCTTTTATGGCACCAAAACTAAAACTGGGGTTATCAATGGCCCATCATTTGTTTATGGCAGTAATGATGAAACCAAACCCTCACAGACGGTCTTTTATAGACAAGTGCTAGACCTATCGGGCAACATCATCAAAACCGACACCATCAATACCTATTACAAGTCGTCGCTCGACTTCCCTGTTGCTACTAGCAACTAATTATTGGAAATTAATAATTCACTATTACTATTGGGCTATTTGCCGATACAGAAGTTTCTGAATATCGAATCGATAATTTGCTGGTTGGCATGCTCGCCAGTCAGCTCATTGAGATCTTTAGCGACAAGCTCTAGCTCGGCACTAATAATATCGAAGCTAAGGTGGGCAGCTTCGTCCTCTAGCTTGGCTAGTGCCAGCTCTACTCGGCTGATGATATTTAGCTGACGTTCAGTCAAAATCTGCAAGCTGGTTTGGGTTTGGTCGAGGCTTAAACTCATTATTTTGTCGGTCAGGTCTTTGATGCCGGATTTTTTTAAAGCACTTATTTGAATACCTTTTGATTTCTTTTTGTTGATATCAGACTTGGTGAATACTTTAATTGTTTTTGGGCTATCGATGTACTCATGGAGGTTTTTGGATTCGATAAAAGCGTTGGTTTGGGATTCTTGGCCTGGCTCAATTAGCAGCAAAATAATGTCGGCACTTTTGATGTTTTCGATAGATTTTTCGATGCCTATTTTTTCGATTTCTCCAGGTTTGGAGTTAAGGCCAGCGGTATCGATAAACTGGTAGTTGATTCCGCCTAGCTCGGCTGTTTCGCTAATTGTGTCTCGGGTAGTGCCAGCTTGACTAGACACTATCGAGCGATCAAAACCAAGCAGGGCGTTTAGTAGCGTGCTTTTGCCGGCATTAGGCAGCCCGATTAGTGCCACATTGATTCCCTCGCGCAGCTTGGGCAATACTTCAGAACCAGCCTTAATGGTATTGATTTTGGTTATTATACCGGCCAGTGACTCGGCTATCATGGTGCTGTCTAGTAGCGGGAGGTCTTCTTCCGAAAAATCTAAGTCAGCGGCAAGGGTGGCGCCGAGCTTGGTGACTTCGCCCGAAATATTTTTGATTTGCTTACTAAATTCGCCAGCCAGCTGCCTGGTAGCGAGCCTGGCTAGCTGAGTATTTTCGGCCGATACCAGCTCCATAATGGCCTCGGCCTGGGCTACATCGATTTTGCCATTATAGTACGCTCGCTCACTAAACTCACCTGGCTTGGCGGCCTCAATGCCGTCGGCAAAGAGTACGTCCAAGATATTGCGCTGGACAACCTTCGAGCCGTGGCAGTGAATCTCGACGACGTCTTCGCCGGTAAAAGAGTTTGGTGCCTTAAAATAGACCATCATCGAGTGGTCGATTTTTTGCTTACCTTCATAAATCCAGGCCGGCTTGATTTGGTTTGGGGTCGGAGTTGCAGTCGAGTTAGTTAGTAGCTTGTAGGCTCGAAGCGACTTTGGCCCTGATACCCTAATAATAGCAATGGCTCCCCTCCCTGGCGCAGTAGCGATGGCAGTAATAGTTGTGTTCATTTATCTTTTTTTAATAACTATGTGGCGGTCAAGACCTTCGCCTTCACTGGATGTCACAACATCTGGATTCTCTGCTAGCAAAGTATGTACGGATCGACGCTCGAAAGCGTTCATGGGGGCTAGGTGCTGGTCTTCGCCGCTAGCCAGGGCCTTGTCGGCGAGCTCCTGAGCAATTCCCTGGACCTTCTCGACACGCTCTTTCTTGTAGCCATCAATGTCGATGCCTACGTAGCCTTCATCGGTCACCTGGCGGCGATAAATAGTATTGACGATGGCCTGGAACGATCGAAGTGTTTCTCCACCCTTACCAATTAGTAGTGCCGAATCGTCGGAGCTAATGGTAAGGTATATCGGCTCTTGTGATTCGATTGATATGGTGGCCAATATCCCCATGGATTCGAGGACCTTCTGGGCGATGTCTTTGGCTTCGACGGCCGACATTATTTTTTGCCCTTGTTTTTGATTCTGGTTTTAACTCGGGGCTTGGGTAGCTTTTTGGTGGCCGAAGTTGTAGAGCCTTTCCTGATGACCTTCACGACGTCCATCTCTTCCATGGTCTCGACTTCTTTACGCATAATCAACCATTGCTGGCCAATCGATAGGAAGTTGGTAGTGATCCAGTAAGTTGGTAGTGCGGCTGGTAACCCCCAGGCAATAAACACGGTTAGGGCAGGGAATGTGTAGTTCATCATTGCGGTCATCTGGGCCTGGCTGTCTTTGACATCGCTTGCTTGCTTTTTAGGAGTTAGCATCTTAACCTGCACGAACTGTGTTATACCTGATAGCACCGCCAAGATGGCGTTAGGCTTGGCCATTGATACAATTCCAAACAGTGTAACGTTAAAGGGTATTTGGCCTGTGATTATAGATTGGATATAGGGAAGGTTTTTGACAGGAGCGTACAGAAGCGCTTCAATTCCCTGGATCGAGCCGGTAGCGCGCTGAAAGACCACGAACATCGCAATTAGAACCGGGAATTGTAATAGCGTCGGCAAACAGGCCGAAAAAGGATTAACCTCTTTCTCTTTGTACAGCTCCATTAGCATGGCGCTTTCTTTTTGCTTGTCGCCTGCTGCCTTAGCACGTACTTTGGCTATGTCTCCCTGCATCGCTTGCATCTTCTTTTGGCTATGCAGCTGCTTGCTAGCTAAAGGCCAAAGTATTAGCCTAATGACAATTGTTAGCAAGATAATACTGATACCAAAATCGTGGCCTGGAATTACCCCATAAATAAAGAATAGTGCATTAACTAGTGGGGCAATTAAAATTGTATTAAATATGGCGCCTATTTGTTGCATTATTTTCTCTCCTCTTCTATAAACCTAAAGTCCATTTTAGGCTTGGCTAATGGGTTACATTGTACTATACGAAAGATACTTATACCAACACCTTTAATAGCACCGTGCTTAGCTATGACAAGCTTTGAATACTGACTACAGGTCGGGTAGTGACGACAGTAGCCATAAGGATGGTTGGCTTTTCGTGGCCCGTGGTCGGGCGACAAAGTTCGCTGATAAAGATCAATAGTCCTAATTAGTAGTTGCTTCACTATACTTGTCGTGCCATTAGGGTTTTGATCTCTTTTTGAAGCTCAGTTGGGCTGAGTCCCGAAAAGTCGCGTCGGATCAATATAATAAGCTTGGTGGGGTGCTTAATATTTGGGTAAATGGATTCCACAATTGCGCTGGTGCGGCGGCGCAAGCTATTGCGTACCACGGCACTCTTTGAGACTTTTTTGGATACCACAAAACCCACCTGGGAGTAATCGAAATTAGAAGGCATATAATACAGCGCCAAATTCGGCGTTGAAAACCTTTTACCAGATTTGTAGAGTCTTTGAAAGTCGCTATTTTTGCGGAGTCTGTTGGTCCGCTTGAGCACTTTAGGCGGATATCCGAGCGCGGCCCTTGAGCTTGCGCCTTTTTAGGATAGCTCGTCCTGCAGTGGAGGCCATGCGTTTCATAAAGCCGTGTACGCGCTTTCGGTGGCGTTTCTTTGGTTGGTAAGTTCGTTTCATAACTGTACTATTGTATAACAAAATCAAAATAATTTCAATTATCCACAGTGATAGCTTATTTACAGGTTATAGCAATAAAGTTGTGGAAAACGTCTAGCAATGTAGTGTATAGTGTTACAAAAGAGGGTGATTAATGGACACAAAGCTACAAACAGTCTGGGGATCTGTGTTAGGAGAGCTTGAGATAGTATTATCTCAAGCCAACTTTCAGACCTGGCTTAAAGGTACCGAACTCGCTGAGCTCGAGGGAGACAAAGCTATTATTTATGTCCCCAATATCTTTACTCGACAGTGGATCCAGGACAAATACCATTTGCAGATACTAGATGCCATCCGTAAGGTTGAGGCGGGCATTAAGACTGTCGAATATACCACCAAAAAACAATCCGGTCAGACTGTTGTTGAGGCCGATAACTCCATCAACCCTGCCCTAGAGGCAGCTAGCAAAAAGTATTCTAGCCCGGCTCAATCTAGTATCGAATCGTATGGTGACTTCAAGCCAAACCAAAAATATAAGTTCGATAACTTCATAATCGGCTCTGGCAATAAGCTGGCATTTTCGGCCGCACAGCTGGTGAGCGAGAAGCCTGGCGAAATGTATAATCCGCTTTTTTTATACGGTCCACCAGGTGTTGGAAAAACTCACTTGCTATGGGCCATTAGCAACGAAATACACGCTCGAAAACCTAATTGCAAAATACTCTACTCGACCAGCGAGGAGTTTATTAATACCTTCCTGACGGCAATTCGTAAAGGAGAAAAATTTACCGACAAATACCGCAAAGTCGACGTTTTGCTAATCGATGATATGCAGTTTATTGCTGGAAAAATAAAAACCCAAGAAGAATTTTTTCATACCTTCAACACCCTACATCAGTACAACAAGCAGATTGTACTTTGCAGTGACCGACCACCAAAAGATATCCCAACACTTGAAGAGCGTCTCAGGAGTCGATTCGAATGGGGAATGGTTGCCGATATTCAACCCCCTGATTTTGAAACCAGGGTGGCAATTTTGATGAATAAAGCCAATTCACATTCCTTAGAACTCGACATGGATGTGGCTGAGTTTGTTGCCACCCACATCGACAATAATATCCGTGAGCTAGAGGGTGCTCTGACCAAAGTTATTGCCCATTCTCGCCTGCATGGGCAGCCGATAGATCTGCCGCTCGCGCAGGAAGTACTGGGAATGTATATATCACAAACTCAAGTTAAGGTTAATCCCAAAATAGTACTCCAAAAAACTGCCGACTACTTCGAGATAAGCTACAACGATATTGTTGGTACGAAACGTTCTCGCGAAGTTGTGGTGCCGAGGCAGATCGCGATGTTTATTATGCGCGAAGAGCTGAGCTTGAGCTTTCCTCGTATTGCCAAAAGTCTCGGTGGCAAAGACCACACCACTATAATGCACGGGGTTAATAAGATCCGCACCCAATCGGCACGCGATAGTGTTATGAGCCAAGATATACAGTCTATTAAAAAGATTTTGGTAGGTCAGTAGTATGTGGATAAGTGTGTGTAAAACTAGTGGGTATCTTGTGAAAAACCAATTATTTATTCACAATGAATGCACCATTGACGAATCGCAAATTTTAAACACTGTTGATAATGGGATGTTTATACAGACTTTATCAAAACTTTTTCATGATTTTATCCCCCAAGGTTTATGGCTTTATAAAAGCATAATAGGTTGTTTTGCACACTATCCACATAAACTATTACTATTACTACTATCTATTAAATTAAATATAATAAATAAGACAAATCTAAATTGGAGTTCAAAATTATGAAAGTTGCCGTAAAAGTAAAATATCTTCTAAAAGCTGTGAATATCTGTTCTAGACTGGTTAGTAACCGCTCTTCCCTAGAGGTACTAGGCAATATCCTAATCGAAACCGACAAGAATATCCTAAAATTAAGCTCTACCAATCTGGATTTAGCAATTACTACCAAGCTGGGTGCTAAAGTTGAAAAAGAAGGTAAAATAGCCATCCCTGCCCGTCTCCTTGGTGAGCTGGTCAATTCTATCTCCGAAGACACTCTCCAACTGATCGCCGATGATACCAACCTAACCATCAAGGGTAGTGGCATCGTTAGTCGCCTCAATGGAGTAGCGGCTAGCGAGTTCCCTACACTACCAGTGCTAGCCAACACAAAATCTATCAAGTTTGATTCGTCTAGTCTCAAGAACAATCTAGAAAAAGTCTTGGCTAGTGTTAGTATCGACGAATCCAGGCCAGTCTTGGCTGGTATTTATTTCAGTATCAACAACAACCAACTTATTTTGGCTGGCACCGATAGTTATCGACTATCAGAGGTCAAGAGTGCCTACCAATCTAGCGAATCTATCAACTGCATCATACCTGTAAGGACAGTGTCAGAGCTATTGAGGCTGATATCGTCTGAAGATGTCGAAGGAATCGAAATAATCATTGGTGAATCTGAAATATCTTTTATTGTTGGCGATAGCCAGCTAATATCCCAATTAACTGAGGGTAAATACCCGGATTACAAAAAAATTATTCCTGAAACTACCACTACTACTATCGAGTGTGATAAAGATAAGCTAGTGGAGGCCGTAAAGGTTAGCTCAGTATTTGCTAGAGAAAGCTCACACGGGATAGCCCTAAAGGTTGTAAAAGATGAGCTCACTATCGATGCCCAAACCAGCGACGTCGGAGAAAACACTATTAAAATAACCGTCAAAAAGACTGGTAAAGATGCTTCTATCAACATTAACGCCAAATACATCACCGATATTTTGTCGGTAATAGATGGCAAAACCATAACAATTGGTATCAACGATAAGCTCGACCCTTTGGCTTTGAGCCCAAAAATCAAAGATGCCAACGAAGTGCATATTATTATGCCCTTGCGTAGCTAATGATCGAGTCTATAAAACTAGTTAATTTTCGCTCTCACGGTGATTTAAGTATTAATTTTAGCCCCAATACAACTGCTATTATAGGCAGTAACGCAGCTGGCAAAACCAATATCCTAGAAGCACTGTATTATGCTTTTATTACCAAATCATTTCGATCGACGCAGTCTTCATTGATAAAAAGAGATATGGATTTTATGAAGCTAAATGTTAGCTACCAGCACGAAAAGCCAAGCAAACTAGAGTACCGCCTAAAGCAAAGTGGTGGCTTCGTATCACGCACAATAACCATCAATAATGTCAAAAAACGCGCCTCTGATGTTATTGGTATCCAACCGATTGTAATATTTGTACCCGACGATGTGCGAATCATAACCGATGGGCCACAATTTCGTCGCAACCTGATAAACAATATTATCATCCAAACTTCTAGGGAATACCTAACCGCCATAAACCGTTTTCAAAAAATACTAACCCAGCGCAACAGATTGCTTTATAACCTTAAGCATAATAGAACTAATTCTAAAGATCAGCTTTTTGTCTACAACCTCCAGCTAGTAGACCCAATTAGCACAATATACTCGCATCGCGACGAGCTAGTGGACTTTCTTAATAAAAACCTTGGTAAAAAGTATTCTAGTATTAGCGGACATAGCGACAAAATAACAATTGAACAACTCAATACCCTACCCAAAGACAAAGACCACGTCCTAGCCGCACTGGAGGCTCGTCTGGGCGACGATATGGCGGCAGGGTTTACCAGCAAGGGTCCGCACAAAGACGAGCTTGCAATAAGCCTCAATGGCTTCTCGACGCGAGACAATTTGTCGCGTGGCGAGAACCGCTCTTTGTCGCTGGCCATCAAGCTTTGCGAGCTCGACTATATACGTCTCAAGACCGAAACCCCTCCCCTGCTTTTGCTCGACGACGTACTTAGTGAGCTCGACGATCAACGACAATCACACCTTATAGAGCAAGCAGCCAACCAGCAGACAATTCTTACATCAACCTCGATCGGGGACAGTATCAATGATTATGAGATAGTAAAAATATAATGGAGCCAATCAGTAAAAACCAAGATCTAAAAAAATACTCCAAACTTCAGTCTGGGGCAAGCGAGCTAGTGGAGATCAAAAATAAAATTACTAAGCTAACTGGTATTGAGCCAGAATCTGTAATGATTCGCCAAGGGACAATCATTGTTAAGGCCAAAAACAACTACGAGGCCCTGGAGCTTAGATCGAACACAGACAAAATGACGGCATCATTAGAACTAGATAAAATTAAAATATACTAGACTACAAACCCGCGGCATAATCTGGGTCGTACTTTATTACATAATCGTTTGGGTTGATATTATTATTTTTTAGAAACCCTAGTGCTTCGTTCTTGTACTGCTTAGCGAGATCCCTATTGTTAATATTCTGGGCATCCAGAAGTAATATAATATTCAATTTAATATATTTTCCTTTTTGCGAAGGCTCACTAGATAGCTCATATTTAATTACATAGTTATCGCCATATTTTGGCAAGATACCCATTACGGGGTCCTGAATGTTTCCCTTGTCTGTTTCTTTAATTTGTCTATTTTTTTCACTGTCGCTTAATTGGCCATAAGGCACAAAAGCGCCTTCAAACTGGTAGTTTATATAGCTGATTGCGTTACCATCTTTGGATCTTATGTCCTTAAGCTGTATCCGGTACTTTTTTACTTGATTAATATTAGATATAAATAGGGTTAGTTTGTTCCTATCAACCTGGGCACTAATAGCCAATCCTTCGCTAGAGTACATTTGCTTGCCCAAGTCTATGGTATCTAGGTCACGGTTGAAATTAAAAGTAACCTGACCCGACCCACCGCTAATTTTGCTGTTCTGAGAAGGAGTAATACTTAAAACCTGAAATACTAGCAATATATATATGCCCCAAGCTAAAAACGATACTATAATCATTATTATTACAGACCATATTATTTTTTTGTATCGGGAATAAAGATTTTTCATTATTTAACTCCTTTTGGTGTGCCAAAGCCTGTTATAAATGATTCATCATAGTTTGGAAATGACATTTGGTTCACTTTATTATATTCGTTACCGCCGATGGTGGTCATTTTGAATCCTTCGACAGCAATAACTATATTGACATGGCTTTCCCAGGGATATATTCCCTCCTGAAAAATCACTATATCGCCGGGCTGCGGAACGTAGCCCGAGCGGGCGGGGTGGTAGGTGCTGGGGCTTGCTTCAAAATATGATCGTACTGAATTTACAGAAGGTATGTAATATCCATTTTCACCTACCCCACCCGTAAAAGGAACCCCAGCCTGTTTTAGAACATAACTAACAAATGCAGCACACCAAGGGATCGATTTGTCGCCTAGTTCGTATTTGTCCCCTCCTTTCGTGTCGCCTTGCGATGCAAGCTCTTGTGTTGCCGCCAAAACTACACTTGCGGTAGACCCCTGCGAAATAGCCGACCCGCAGTTCTGATCAGAACCAGCATTGGCGGTGACTGTTGTTACCGTGCCGCTATATTTGTTAAATATCTTCTCTGCGCTTGCCCTTCGAATAGGTGTTTGTCCGGGTATGTCACTGGGTCTCTCAAACTCTTTCAGAAAAACATCTGACGCATCGTTGATCGTGGTCGTTGCCCTGAGACTTGTACCCCACGGATTACTTATTAGTAACTCCCACAGGTAATCGAGCTGCAGCCCAAGATCGCCAGCTATCTTACCGGTTTGAGCTGATCTGTCGCGAAGGGCTTGTTTGTACCCTGGGCTAGTAAATTGAACAATACCGTACCCTGGCTGACCCTTTGAATTCTGGTTTGGCGGGACAGTGTCTGATAGATGTGGAGGGCTCGAAAAAGCGTATTCTACTAACCGCGGTTCAAAATGGGCTTCATTTGCCATATTGCCCATCATGCCTGCTGCCTGAAAAGGCGTCAGGCCTTTGGAGATTAGGTAGTTCCAGACTTTTTCTTCATTATTATTTCCGGTAATGTTTCCGCCCCCACCCCCACTGCTAAGTGATTGACAGGAACAAGCACCACTAAGTGTAGTCGTGCTTGCAGACGAGCCAAGGCTGTTAGATATTGTATTGGCGTAGGCCTGCCCACCATCAGTAGTAAAGGGATGCACCCCAAGCCCATCATCGTTTATAAAGTTTGGGTTAGATTTTAGTGCGCCGGCCCAATCGACAACAGTGTAGCCTAGGGCGCTGTTCTGCGAAAGCGTGGCGTTAATCGAATCGGTATTGATGTCTGTGCCGCTTCTTTTGTCATTATTAACCCCAACATTAATCCAGTAAACTTTTGCGCTGGGGTTGTTGGCTTTTATTATGGCCATTATTTTTTCAATATTTTCTTGTGTTACGCCACCGTTAGTGCCTAGCTCTATAATGATGGTCCCGGCATTTTTCCAGCTAGCTGCGTCAGCTTCAAAAACGCTAATTCCGTTGAGGGCGCTATCGCCACTACTCAGGCTTCTACTGGAGACTGAATTGTAGGCAGGATCATAATTATTGGCTTTTAATTTTTCAGTAATTTTGTTTTGCACAAACTGCGTGTTGGCAGTGATAGAATCGCCCAAGATATATACCTTCCCACCGCTAGTTGTGACCGCGGCAGACCCTCCGCCAGTAACGCAGGCTGTTGGGTCTAGCCAAGGAGTTTTTTCTATTATGGAGCGCTGACTCTGGCCAGTCGGATCACTACCTTTTACGCTACTCAACGCCAAAGCTCCCTGAGAGTTAATACTAAATATAAATATAGACAATATTAGTAGTAAAACTTTTTTCATAATGCTATCCTCATTATTTTACTTCCTATCAAAACATACAAGCTGTCATCCGAAAAGTATACCTCTTTGATATTTTCTAGGCTCAACCCTTCTTTTTTTAAAAGACCGCTAACATCGACCTTTTTTTGTAATTTTACTTGGCCATCAGCGAGGTTAAGCGAGCTGATGTTGATATATCCGGGCTTACTATCGACGCTTACGAAGTACTGGCTTGCGTCCGCCGCAGTAGTTATTCTGGAAGGTAGGATTGGCTGGCTAATGGTTTTTCTTTGGTTTTTATTGTCAATAACAATGGTCTGGTCTTTGTTGTTAATATAAAGTAAATAATCGCCACATACCCATGGCGCCGTCTCTTCTTTATAGTCCAGTATATCTAGAGTACTAAAGCTAGCCGAAGCCTTATTGACTACAACCCACCGATAGCCCTGGGTTTCTGGCGTCCCAGTGTTAGGGCTACCAAGAACCAAGCCAGCGTATGATATAAAGCTTGAGTATGGCAATGCACTTAGCTCAGTTGAAAGCGACTCTGATAGCACGGTGCTTTTGCCAGATTGGTATTTTACAAATTGGCCGGCATTGTTTTTCCAGAAAAATTCGTCATAGGCCTGATACTCTTTAGTACTGCTATTTAAAATATCAAAAATAAATGATTTAGAAGTAATCCCAACGCCTTTTGTGTAGTATATCTTGTTTTTATCTGAAGATGCCGAGGCATAGGTGACGTCAGAGTCTATAATACTAAAAACTCCGCCCGAGCTGGAGCTGGGAAGCTTAACTATCCTCTTGTTATTCAACACATAAATCGATGTTTTATTGATGGCTAGTATCGTTTCGGCGCTTTCGATTGAAAGTAGCTTTGCAGAGCTATTTGAGCTAAAGCTGCTGACAGCTACTAGTGCAGTCACCAGCAGCCCTGCTACAAAAATTACCCACCAGTATTTTTTTAGTGTATTCATCATATTAACTTCCGTCCACCGACCAATGCCAAGCCTCTGAAGGCAGATTTTTCAGCCCGTAGCTTATGGCATTAGTGTTTAGCCAAATGAATCCTGGCGATGATTTGCTTCTTATTGTTGAACCGTTGCTGGAAAAGTCGATAGCCAGCCCCATCTGGTGGTTCGAGTACCCAGGGCGTGCAGTTGGAGTGGCACAGCTCTCTGCTGGAGCATCATATACATTTGGGCAACCATTCGAGGTTCTTAGCGAAATTTGTTGTTGCATCGTTCTGAACCCCCCGCCAGTTAGCCTAATACCGTCCAGAGCAGACTTTTTAAGTAGTGCTAGGACATTGGCAGCGATTTGGGCATTAACAGTTATTCCGCCGGCATCGCAGAGCCTAATTTTGTAAAGTTTGCCCCCAGCATAGCCATCGCCTATGCCTTTATCGGTGGTTCCGGTAGGGCAGGTTAAGTTCGGTGTATCGCCAGCTACAATACCACCAGACCCACCGCTATCTGGTGCTGGTTGGCTAGCAGTTGAGCTGTTGGCATAAATACTATTGGTCTTTTCGGTGCTACTAAGCTCGACCATAAGGTCAACCATACTATTGGCATAGAGGTAAAGGCGGTACTTTTTGGCTAGCTCAGCAATACCCCCCGGAACATTAGCTATTCTTGTCTGAACACTGCCCCCAAGATCTTTTATGGTAGCCGGATTGTTTGGGCGCAAGTAAAGCTCGCAGGTCATGAGCTCTTCCTTGCTAGCAAGCCCAAAGGCGCCATAGTTATCAGCTACCGATGGGTATTTTGGGTAGCCACCATCAAATTTGACCCTTTCTTTATCGACCACTATCTTGCCGTTAGTATTTACAACAGCGTATTCCCTGGCAAAGATATTTTCAGTGGGTATATTGGCCTTAGAGCACTTTTCGAAATATCCGAGTACCTTCTTTTGTTCGGCTGTGCCGGTTTCGAGAAGGTCCTGGACCTCATTGGAGTTTGCTATGATGTCTGTATTGTCTAGCTCGCTTGCCGGCAACCCAATGGTACCAATGCGCATATATGCGTCGCCAGTTGCGCCAGCAGCATAGGCCACCGTACTTTTACCAAGAACCACATGGCTAAAACTCGAGCTCAAATCGGCCAGCAACTTTATAGGGTTAGCAAGGCTAGCGATGTAGTCTTTGCCTTTGCGGCCGAGCTCGCCGGTGGTTCGAGGTGTTTCGTAGCGAATGATATTGGCTAGCGAGCGAATGTTGTCTTCAGCAAACAGCCGATACGCCAAGCCATTTTTGCTTTCGACGTCCCACCGCGTGTTTTCGGAAAGTGCATTGAGCTGGCTCGACTCTTCTGCCGATAAGAACCTACCACCCATGCGCATCATGTATTGGTTTGATAGAGTCCTGAAGCCCTGCGATTGGTTATTGAAGTTTTGGGTGCCAGCCTCTAGGCCCGAGACCGCCGAGCCACCGCCCATGCGTATTACCCCGACCATCAGCTGGTCTAGGCCAAAATCGTCGATTGATGTAAATTTGCCATTGGATTGATCCACAATATCTTGTCTTAGTGCATCATACGTCAGCAATATGTTCCGCCGAATAGCATCTGGGTCCGACCCAAACCCAAAGAAATCCTTTAAACCGCCCAAGAATGAATTTGCGTCTTTATAACTACTACACTTACTCTTAATGTTAGACAACAAAGAAAGTGAGGTTTCGTAGCTAGCGCCATAAGAGGTGTTGCCGAGCCGTTCAGGGTCGATTGCTGTACCGGCTTGGGTGCCATAAACATTTTGTGAATAAGCTCGGCTGGCTGACCAGCCGTCGAGCTGCCCAAAGGTCGGTGTTAGCTCTTCGTTTGAGAGCAGCCCTAGCTCGCGGGTCGAGGAAAGCGTGTTAGATTTGATGCCAGATCTCTGCCCCGAGTTGAGACGAGCCAATATGCCTTTTCTTATATTTTCGTCGGATAGGTATCCGTTAGTAAAAGTACAGAGTGTCTTGGTAGTGGCGTTATCGGTATTAGCATCTGGCCCAAAATCAAATTGAACCGAGTCGGGGTTTTCATCCTTTTCTAGCTTTTCTCGTACCTGAAGGATGTATTCGTCGACATCTGCTATTTTTGTCTTGATGTCTTCTTTGCCGGTAATGCGGTTGTAAGTTTTGTCGTATACATACTTTTTTACTTCGGCTGGGCTCTTGCCTTTGATGTTGGTCGAGTCTTTGCTGTCGGCATAGTTGAGTGTGGTCTTACTAAAATCATTAACATCCCTAGCTTTTTGAGTGCGGACCATCATATTATAAAGCGGCATAGACTGGACGATACAGTAGCTCACCACAAAATTGGCGTTTTTATCGACCACCTCGCCAGACTTGTTTTTGACCTCATCGATGACGCTGGTGGTGGCCCCTGTTTTGGTGTCCATTAGGTCTTTGGTGGTGTAGGTGTAGGGGCAATCTGGAGCCACACCACTGCTTTGATAACGGGCATTCTTGATGTTTATTTTTAACATTTTTTCTTCTATGGATCCTGGCTTTGGGGTGGCAGTAGTAGCGGGCGCAGCAATAGCCTGCCCAGGCTTTATCTCGACATAGCCATATTTTTTGTAGATGTCTTCGCTGCCTATGATGTTTTTTATAGCCAGCTTGGCCGCCTGGACGGCAAACTCACGGGTTTTTGGATCTGAGACAACTTGCTGCACAAATTTATAAGGGTTGGATGCTGCATAAAATAAAACACCAACAATTATGCCAATAATAATTAGCGGGACCGACAAAAATACAGCAGCACCGATGGCTATCTTTTTGAGATTTTCTTTTTTTAGGGCTTTGCTTACACCTTTTTGTACTTTTCCGCCTAATTCTGCACCCAAACCACCAGTAAGCACATCGACACCTACCTCCGCCGCTGCTCCGGCCGCTTCGCGGCCCGCCGCTCCGGCCGCTCCTTTGGCACCATTTTTTTCGTAGCCTTGCTTGATTTCCTTGCCAGTAGATTCTAGACCGGTCGGCCCAGCTTTTGCTACATCCTTGATATCATTCATGGTTTCACTTGCCGACCCAGCCTTGTCTTTTATGGAGTCGTTTATTCGGCTAGCTTTTTGAGGGCCGCCACCCTGCCCTTGATCGCCCGAAGCCAACTGGCTTTCTTGGGCATGGCTACCGCCATCCAGCCCTCCAGATGGCTTTGGTTTTGAACCGCCACCTGCAGAAGGCTGGTGAGGCTCTGGCTTTAAATTACTCCCATCCATAATTATATAAATTAAATCCTTGTGCTTATTATAGCAAAGTTAGTTACCTTACAAAACTACCACCACACCAACAATTGAATAGTTCGGACTAAGCTATTTGTTAGCTGGGGGCTACACTCTCGGTAGCCTGGTCACTAATGTTGGCGCTCATTTCTTGTTGCTTCATTTGCCTTTCCAAAAGATCCTTAGGGTTGGTGGTTATTAGTTGCTCTTCGGTTGGCGAAGCGATTACTTTAATAACAACATGACTTAGGCCTGCAAAAAATAGTCCTTCGCCGACCGGAAACTGCGTAAGTCGTTTGGTTTCTTCCTGGGTCAGCTTAAAGGTGTCTGCAATACGATCGACCGACGACGGGCTCTGCTTTAATAGCAGCTGAAGGCTAGAGTTATTGACTACAGCCCTACCCAGACGGGTACTCAAAAAATCTTCGACATCTTGCGATATGGTTGTTAGGCCTAGGTAGTACTTACGGGCACGCTTGGCGATACTAAACATAAACATCGCCGAGTCTTCGTACTGCATTAGTTGCCAGGCCTCGTCGATTACCAGCATGCGCTTACGTTTGTCGGTTTTGACTTTGTTCCAGATATAATTTAGGGTTATGTACATTCCGATTGGGCGCAGCTCGTCCTCGAGATCGCGAGTATTAAAGACTACAAAATTGTTATTGAGGTCAACATTGCTTTGCTCGGAGAATATTCCTGCAAAAGTACCCTCAGTATAGCGGCGCAATCGAGCTGCTAGCGAGGGGCCGTTGCCGCTCATAGCGTTGAGGGTATTGTAGAGGTCTATCATTACGGGGGGCTGGGCGGTATGTGTTAGCGGGTCGTTAGTAATGCCTTTTTGGGCGTAGGTATTTATTAGCGCAACGTCCATATCAGACTCTTCTGCTGGGCTCATTTGCCCAGTCATTAAACGCAATAGACCATGAAGCATAATAATGTTGGCTCTTAGGGCGTTGTCGGCTTCCTCGGGGTCAATAGTAATCGGAATGTCGAAAGGATTGATACGGGTATCACTGGCCAAGCTCAGGTGCAAAAAGCTGCCGCCTACGGCATCGCAGAGAGTTTGGTACTCATTTTCAGGGTCGATTACTATTACCTCGGTGCCCATCATTAGCGACCTCAGGCACTCGAGCTTTATGGCAAAACTTTTACCTGCACCAGATTTGGCAAAGACCACCATATTGGCATTTTCAAGGCTAAATCTATCAAATAATACAAGGCCGTTGTTTTGGCGGTTAATGCCATACAAAATACCCTCGTCTCGGCTGAGGTTGGCAGTAGTAAATGGGAAGCTAGTCGATATTGCACCGGTATCCATATTGCGCCTAATTTGAAGTTGGTCTGTACCCATTGGTAAGGTCGAATTAAAGCCTTGTTCCATTTGGATTGTGGCGGGCTTAGCATACACCAGGCCAGTACCCAAAATACTTTCGATTTTTTTGCCGATTTGCTCTAGTTCGGTTTCGTCTTTACCGTATACAGTTATGTAAAAGCCAAACCGAAAGAATCTTTCCTCTCCAACCTGAAGTTTGTCGCGGATTTCTTCGGCATCATTAATTTGGGCTTCGAGTTGGGGGTCGCGAACTTTGCCTTTTTCTTGGGAGATA
>Ga0209500_10000091_pt1 | contig 83646 bp, 72 predicted proteins | sample S_140212_EF_Meta_FD_187323 | JGI IMG/M metagenome (GOLD analysis project Ga0209500, IMG submission 187323) | Freshwater microbial communities from Lake Simoncouche, Canada to study carbon cycling - S_140212_EF_MetaG (SPAdes) (version 2) | ecosystem: Environmental > Aquatic > Freshwater > Lake ...
TGTCTATTAATCGCATCAATCGCATCAATCGCATCAATCGCATCAATCAAAACCACATATTCCTTTATAAATTTAGGTGATACATCATCCTAAGGCTCGATGTTTTTTGTCGCTCCATTGGTTGTATCACTCACAGTGACTGTCAGTGACTCTAGTGTTATGAGCTTTGCTTAAAGTAATGCCAAATATTTTATTAAAGTTTGATAGATAGATTGTTAATGGCTACACCCAATACCCACATTTCAGTTGGTAGGCAGGCCAAGGGTGATAGCTAGGTTGGATTTTCCCCGTCAAGGGCCCGATAAGGATTAGAACGATATGCCATTTGTCATTGCGCTTGTTTTGCTTGTTATAATTTCTGTTGCTTTGCATTTCATGAGCCCATGGTGGCTTGTTCCTCTTGCCTCTAACTGGGGCACCATTGACGATACAATTAATATTACCTTTTGGGTTACAGGGTTTGTTTTTATCACCCTGAATTTGTTCATGGCATATGCAATTTATAAATTCAGGTACAACAAAGACCGGCGCGCAAAATATGAACCAGAAAACAAAAAACTAGAAATCTGGCTTACTGTTCTTACCAGCATTGGGGTCGCCGCAATGTTGGCGCCAGGTTTGTTTGTTTGGGCTGATTTTGTAAACGTGCCGGCTGATGCACATGAAGTTGAGGTTGTTGGTCAGCAATGGCAATGGAGTTATCGCTACCCAGGTGCGGATGGCTTGCTTGGTGCTGCAGACGGTAGTTTGATAACCGCAAAAAACCCCTTCGGTATGGATGCTGACGATCCTAATGGCCAAGATGATATTCTGGTTTCAAGTCAACAAATGCATTTGCCGCTTAATCGTCCCGTAAAGCTTTTACTCCGCTCTAAAGATGTATTGCATGATTATGCCGTTGCTGCATTCCGGGTAAAGATGGATTTGGTACCAGGTTCCGTGACTTATATCTGGCTCACGCCGACAGTTGCAGGCACTTACGATATTTTGTGTGAAGAATTCTGTGGCCTGGCGCACCATGTAATGCGTGGCACCGTAGTAGTAGAGGATGAAAACAGCTACAACCAATGGCTTGCCAGCAATATGACATATGCCCAGTTCAACGCTCAAGCTGCGGGTGACCCGCAACTAGGCCAGGCAATGTATGCGGTATGTGCTGCCTGTCATGGTCCTAACGGTGAAGGTAATGTGGCTCTTAACGCGCCAAGGTTAGCCGGGCAGGAAGATTGGTACGTGCGCCGCCAAATTTCTTATTACAAACAAGGTATACGAGGTACCAACGCAGGTGATTTGTATGGCGCGCAAATGGCGCCTATGGCAGCCGTACTTGCCAGCGATGCGATTGTCAGTAATGTTGCAGCCTACATAAAAACCTTACCTGATGTACCAGCACCGGTTACAGTTACAGGTAATATCGATAATGGCCGTTCTTTATTTGAACCGACTTGTGGAGTTTGTCACTCTGAAAGTGGCGAGGGTATTTGGGCCGTGAATGCGCCAAAACTTTCCGGGATGAGTGATTGGTATCTTGTTCGTCAACTGCAATATTTTAAAACCGGAGTACGTGGTACTCACCCAGGTGATGAATATGGTCACCAGATGACTTCTATGGTGCAGGCACTTGGTGATGATCAGGCTATAAATGATGTGGTGGCTTACATCAACACGCTTCGATAGTGAGCTCTAAGAGTTCATGTGTCATTAGATGGCTAAAAGTGGTTAAGACATACAACAATTTATATTTGGGATGCACGGGCGCTCTGACAGGAATCGATGTCAGGTTGTACACAGCAGTGATGAGGAAAACTAGATGACAACTTATATACCATTAGCAGATCAGCCTTCAGAGTTGCACGACCCCCACACATTCATAAGCAAATATGTATGGAGTCAGGATCATAAGGTTATTGCGATCCAATACGGCGGCACAGCTATTTTTGTTGGTTTAATAGCTTTAGTGCTGTCTGGATTGATGCGTTTGCAGCTAGGTTACCCCAATACTTTTGCGTTTATTGACCCTAGCAACTATATGCAATTTGTCACCATGCACGGCATGATTATGGTGATATATCTGCTTACTGCCCTGTTTCTGGGTGGCTTCGGAAATTATCTGATTCCTTTGCAAATAGGTGCCAGGGATATGGTGTTTCCCTATCTGAATATGCTCAGTTTTTGGTTCTATCTGCTCTCTGTAATTATTCTGCTGACAAGTTTTTTTGTATCCGGTGGTCCAACTGGCGCCGGCTGGACCTTATATCCGCCACAGTCAATTCTAAGAGGCACAGCTGGTGCAGACCTAGGGATCCTATTGATGCTGGGGTCGCTCGCTGTTTTCGTAGTTGCTTTCACGATGGGGGGCTTGAACTATGTAACGACAGTATTACAAGCACGCACCCATGGAATGACACTCATGCGTATGCCCTTGTCTGTTTGGGGCATATTTGTTGCAACCATTCTGGGTCTGTTCGCATTTCCCGCGCTGTTTGTTAGTGCGGTAATGATGACCTTTGATAAGTTATTGGGCACTAGCTTTTTCTTGCCTGCGGTTATGTCATTAGGGGAGCCACTTGAGCACGCAGGTGGCAGCCCAGTATTGTTTCAACATCTGTTCTGGTTCTTTGGTCACCCCGAAGTTTACATTGTCGCGTTGCCGGCTTTCGGTCTGGTGTCTGATGTACTCAGTACACATGCCCGCAAAAACATTTTCGGCTATCGTATGATGGTGTGGGCAATTGTGATTATTGGTGCCTTGAGCTTTATTGTTTGGGCTCACCACATGTATGTTAGCGGCATGAATCCATATTTTGGGTTTTTCTTCGCCTTTACAACCCTGATTATTGCAGTACCAACGGCTATCAAAGTATACAACTGGGTGTTAACTCTGTGGCATGGCAACATTCGAATGACTGTTCCAATGTTATTCGCGATGGGGTTTATCTTTACGTTCATCCACGGCGGATTGACTGGAATTTTTCTGGGCAACGTCACTGTAGATTTACCCTTGTCAGATACCTTCTTCGTGGTTGCGCATTTCCACATGGTAATGGGTGTGTCTCCGATCATGGTGTTGTTTGCTTCTCTCTATCACTGGTTTCCGAAATTGAGCGGCAAAATGTTTAACGTAACCTTGGGTAAGATCCATTTCTGGGCAACTTTCCTAGGCACTTACGCCATCTATTTGCCTATGCATTATCTGGGCTTCCTGGGTGTTCCACGCCGTTATTATGCACTTGGCGAAACCAGCTTCATTCCTGATTCTGCTATGGCCTTGAATGCCAATATTACCCAGGCGGCGATATTTGTCGGTGTAATGCAGCTAGTCTTTATATTCAATATTATCTGGAGTCTGCGTAATGGCAAACCAGCGGGACACAATCCCTGGGAAGCAACTTCACTGGAATGGCAGACACCCCATACCCCCCCGCATCATGGCAATTGGGGCGCAAAATTACCGGTAGTTTATCGCTGGGCATACGAATATGCCGCGCCCGGAGTTAAGGACGATTTCGTCCCGCAGAATATGCCGCCTGAAGAAGTGGTGATGCAGCCAGGAGTTGGCAAATTTGTTGACCGCAGCGAGGAACATGGTTAATGAACCCGTTTCGTGCTCTGGCTGAAAACCCCTGGGAAAATACTCAACCAACGGTGGGTGGTCTTACTGTTGTAGCAAGTCAGGCTTCGCTAATGCCTGCACAAAAAGTTGCGCTGATGTTTTTCCTAGGCGTAATCAGTGTAATGTTTGGTTTGTTTATTACGGCCTATTTTATCCGTATGGGGCTTGCTGACTGGCGACCTATGCCAGAATCGCAGTTGTTATGGTTGAACACATTTTTGTTGTTCATGGGAAGTCTGGCGCTGCAATGGACCCACCATGTACTCAGTCATGACAATAACAACAAAGTTAAACTGGGGCTGCTGATTGGCGCTGTTCTGACCTTAGGCTTCATTTTTGGACAAATAACAGTATGGCAACAAATGTTTGGTGCCGGGTTCTACGTCTACAACAATCCAGCTAATTCATTTTTCTATGTTCTGACAGGCATACATGCACTGCATATATTAGGAGGATTATGGGTTTGGATTAGAGCCGGAGTAAAAGTATGGTCCGGCGCCAGTCCCCAAACAGTGAAGCTTAGTGTGGAACTATGCACCTTTTATTGGCATTTTCTATTACTTGTATGGTTAGCTATTTTTGCGTTGTTTTCGAATACCTAGGACAAATACATGACTGATCACAGCTTACAAAAAACTGGTCACCTTCAAAGCGTCGTGCAGGATTGGTCAGATCAAAAACAGGCTTTTCACGTGCCCTGGGGCAAGTTAATGATGTGGATTTTCCTCATCAGTGATACTTTTATTTTTAGCTGTTTCCTCGTCGGTTACATGAATGTCAGGATGACCACGACTGATCCTTGGCCTTATCCAAGTGAAGTGTTTGCATTGACATTGTTTGGTAAAAATATTCCGTTAATCCTGATTGCGATTATGACATTCATTCTGATTACCAGCAGTGGCACCATGGCTTTGGCTGTGCGTTATTCGCATTTTCGGGATAAGAAAAAAATTGCGTTGTTCATGTTTTGTACAGCCGCATTAGGTGCGTCATTTGTTGGTATGCAAGCTTTTGAATGGACAAAATTGATCGGTGAAGGAGTCAGACCGTGGTCGAATCCTTTTGGAGCTCCACAGTTTGGTTCGGTTTTCTTCATGGTCACGGGGTTCCATGGTTTGCACGTATCAATTGGAGTGTTGTACCTCTCCATTGTGGCCAGCAAAGTATTGAAGGGCGACTACGATCGCAAAAACAATTATGACATCATAGAAATAGCCGGTCTTTATTGGCACTTTGTGGACTTGGTTTGGGTGTTTATTTTTGCATTTTTCTATCTATGGTAGAGGGCGTATGGATCATTCAGTTTTAGCACAAACAGGTAATAACCAAACAAGAAATGAGCAGGCAATGGCAGATCAGCACCCTATTGGTGTTTATCTGAAAGTCTGGATTCTGCTCTTTGTGTTGAGTAGCTTTTCCTACATGGTGGATTATTTTGATTTTCAGGGCATAGTTCGCTGGACCCTGATTATTATATTCATGTTACTCAAGGCTGGTTTTATTGTTGCCATATTCATGCATGTGATGTGGGAAAGGATGGCGCTTATTAGTGCAATCCTCGCTCCGCCCACAGTTTTGTTGGTGTTAATTGGGCTTATGTCATCTGAAGCGAATTATACTTTTGGTACCCGTATAGACCATTTGGGGCAACCGGAAGCTGCAGTCAGAATTCATGTCAGTGATGTTCACGCAGGTGAAGCTGCGGCGGAGCATTAGATCGAATAATTAACTTAAGCACTGCCTGATGATTCAGACAGTGCTTTAAATAGTTTTCAATTTCAGATGTTATCAAGCGAACAAGGTGAGGTTGCACAATGAATATTATGCGATCCATCAACTTGTTAGTGTCATGCCTCTTGTTTGTTCTGTATGCCCCATCTCTCCTTGCTCACGGTAGTGTAGTTGCTGAAGGTGATTTGTGTTTGATCAAGATTGGTTTTTACACATCGCACTTTAAAATATTTCAGCCGTTGGCAAGCAAAGAAAGAGAATTTTGTGAAGATATACCTGCTTCCGGCGAATCAATTTTTGTTATGGAGTATCGGCACCAGGAACTCGCCAATGTTCCAATTGAATTTCGGATTATCAACAACATTACAGGTAAGGGACGTTTTGCAAAATTGGAAGATGTACAAGCTATAAAAGATATTGACGCGATTACCGTGTTTTATCAGCCCCCAACAATTGAACCTCAGGTTTTTACTGCGCTCCATAATTTTGAACAAGAAGGAAATTTTTTGGGCATTGTGACGGTGAAGCACCCACAGACTGATCAATATTATTCGGCGGTTTTCCCGTTTAGCGTTGGGGTAAATAGCTGGGGGTTGATCCCCTTGTTTGTCTGTTTTGCGCTGCTTGCGCAGCTAATTTATTGGACATCTTCAGGAGGGTTTGGCCGTTGGCGCATTGCTACAAAGACAAAGTCAAACAAGCGCAATGGATTTGTAATAAAGTGCCGACCAATGTTGATTTTGGCTACATCATTTTTGCTCATGGGGGCATCATCTGAAACAACGCGAGCTCAACCAAGCTGGGTATCTGACAGCGGGTCGCTAACAGTAACTTTCAAGAGTGAAATAAATCCCCTGCCCATAAACCAGATGCATAACTGGACGTTACATCTGCAAGATCAAAATGGAATGCCAGTGGCAAATGCTCTTATCACTTTGACTGGTGGCATGCCTGTCCATAATCATGGTTTTCCTACTAATCCTGTAATGACACAGTACCTTGGCAACGGAGATTATAGAGTTGAAGGGATTCGCTTTCACATGCAGGGAGACTGGGTACTCAATTTAGTCATTACCACTGTTGATTTCATGGATACTGTTTTGATCTCTGTAACGTTATGAGCCGTTTTGGCAGCATTGCAGCCCAGATTAAACCTATAATTTTCGTGGTAGGTATTTGTTTTTTATTGCTCCTGATTTTGCTGTGGTGGCCAGAATCTAGACCACCACCATGGACTCAAGCAGAAAAATCCATTTTAAACACACTAAACATCACGAATCTCCCAGTACTAAAACCTGATCCTAGTAATGCTGTTGCTGACAATTTACACGCTGCAAAGTTTGGACAATCGTTATTTTTCGATACTAGGCTTAGTGGCAATGGCAAGGTAGCCTGTGCCACGTGCCACCAACCCCAACGCCGGTTTAGCGACGGATTGAGCAAAGCAGTAGCGCTTGGACAGTCACAACGTAACACTCCAAGTATTGTTGGTTCAGCATATAGCCCATGGCTGTATTGGGATGGACGTAAAGATAGTCAATGGTCTCAAGCACTTTCACCTTTGGAAGACCCCGCAGAACAAGGCAGTAACAGAATGTATCTGGCCCGATTAATCAGTAATGATTCTTTCTATGCAAAGACTTATGTAGAGCTGTTCGGCGAGTTGCCTGATTTTAACGATACTAGCCGTTTCCCTGAGAATGCAGGGCCAATGTCTTATCCCCTCTGGAATCAAGCTTGGTTGAATATGACGGCCGCTGATCAATATCTGCTTTCTCAAGTGTTTGCCAATTTAGGCAAAGTGCTTGCAGCCTATGAGCGTAAACTCATGCCTGGACCTGCGCGGTTTGATGAATACGTAAACGCAGTACTTCACGAAGATGACACTTTGCCTGCCAATGAACTTTTCAATTCCCAAGAAATTGAAGGATTACGATTGTTTATCGGAGAAGCAGGTTGCTTGCAATGTCATAACGGGCCGCTTTTATCCAACAACGAATTTCATAACACAGGGTTACTTCCATTCCCTGGTGAAGTGCCGGATCAAGGTCGCAGCAAAGGTGTTGAAATTCTCAAAAATGATCCATTTAATTGTCTGGGCCCATTCAGTGACGAAATGTCGCATCAATGCCAGGAGTTTACTTACATGCGAACGGGGTCTGTGGTGTTGGGATCCATGCGTACACCATCGCTACGTAATTTAGGTGGCACGGCACCTTATATGCATAAAGGCCAGCTATCAACTTTGGCGCAGGTGATGGAGCATTACAATGCAGCACCTTTGGCTCTTATCGGGCATAACGAAGCTAAGCCCTTGGGTTTAAGTAAAAAACAACTGGGGCAACTTGAGTTGTTTCTAAATACTCTTGATGCGCCACTGTCGACAGCGGATGAATGGTTGCTTAAACCTGATTCTTCTACCTTGGGAAATTTTACTGAGTAACTTGTTCCGCAAAGAATTTTTACTCCTGAGTCGTTACCGCAAATTATCCAACACAGCAGGTAAACTCGTTTTGCAACTTGCGGGATCTATGTCGACAAACAACTCACGCTTAACTTGAAGTTAGCTTTGCGCAGAAAAAGTCTGCAGTAACTTCAAAAAAACGGATATACACGCACAGAATCAACTCGGCAATTCGTAGTCAATACTTAGGGGCTACTACAAAGTGCCCCTTAGTATTTCAAGTCTGTAACTCAGAATGGATATTTGTTCTGCCCCGTCTGAATGGTGACCCATTTTAATTCCGTCATTTCATCGATGGAGAAATGTCCGCCTTCACGACCAGTACCACTGCCTTTTACGCCACCAAAAGGGATCACTGGTTCATCGCGTACGCAGGGGCCATTGATGTGAATCATGCCTGCCTCTATGCCTTCGGAGATTGCGATGGCTTTTTGCAGATCGTTGGTTATCACTGCAGAGGACAAACCATAATCGGCATCGTTGGCCAATGCCAGTGCGTGTAAATGATCGTTGGCTTTGATCACAGAGGCCACCGGACCAAAACACTCGGTTTTGAAGATGCTCATCTGTTGGGTGACATCCGCAACTACGGTAGGTTGGAATACGTTACCGTCGTGGCTGCCACCGGCAAGTAAACGGGCACCTTGCGCGACCGCTTTATCTACCTGGTCTTTAATGAAAGGTGCTTGTGTGTTGCGAATCAAGGGCCCCACGATGAGACCAGGCTCGCGTGGATTGCTGCCATATTTAAGCGCTGCAACCTTGGTGGCAAAGCGTTTGCAGAATTCGTCGTAGATGCCGGCTTCGACAATTACGCGGGAACCCGTCATACAAATCTGTCCTTGATGCATATAGTTGCTGAACGCAGCTGTGTTTACGGCGTAGTCGATATCCGCATCATTGAGAACAATAATGGGATTCTTGCCGCCCATTTCCAAGGCAAAGCGTTTGCCATTTGCAGCAGCAACGGCCCCTACCTGACGACCTACTTTGGTAGAGCCGGTGAAAGTTACAAATCTTACGCGCTGGTCAGTAATCAAGCCGTCGCCAAGTTCAGCACCCATTGCAGGAATTACATTGACTACACCTGGTGGAAAACCGGCATCACGAAACAGTTCGCCGATTTTTAGGCCAATAACTGGAGTCATTTCAGACGGTTTCAAAATCACGGTATTTCCTGCTGCCAAGGCAAAGCCAATTTTGCGTATACCCAGGAGCAGGGGGAAATTAAATGGTGCGATGGCCAACACCACACCCAGTGGGCGACGGATATAATAGGATTTCACTCCTGGATAATCCGACAGATAAGTCTCACCTTTTACCCGACGGCATTCACCCGCCATAGAACGCACAAAAGTAGGTGTGTGGTGGGTTTCGTAACCGGCCTTGAGCAGTGTTGATCCTGCTTCATCAATCAAGACTTCGGCTAACTCTTTCGAGCGGGCTTCCATCAAGTCGGCCACTTTCAGCAATAATTTTTCCCGTGCAGAGGGGGCTACATCTTTCCATGTTTGAAATGCTTTGGCGGAAGAAGCCAGAATTCGCTCTAAATCCCCCTTGCCTGCATTCTGCACCCGAGCGTAAACCGTATTTGTGGCGGGGTTCATGTCGTCGGTGTAAACACCAGAAGCTGAAGAAGTATATTCGTTATCGATAAACAGTTGATAATCTTGCATGGGATGCTCCTGTACGTGTTGTTGTTATATGATTTTTTGACCAAGAATCAGACCCTTGTAACTTAAAGGATAGCCCTAGCAAGATCAAACCCTATTTATTCAACAAATAAGCAGGTAAAGATTGGCATGCTTTGGTAGCCCAAAATTGGGCTTTGGCCACAAGACTGCCTGCGTAAAGTTCCAGAGCTGCCCGTAGTTTTTGCTGATGAGCAGAACTGCCAGTTGCTGCGTTGTATAAAGTATGCCCATTCCAAGCGTGGATCAGCAGGCCGTTTAATTGGAGAAACGCATAAGCACCATCCTCAGGCGAGGCAGCATTTGCATTTTTTTTCATCAGTGTTGCCAAAGTATTTTGCAACAGAGGTAACAAAGCGTGCAACGGTTGGGAAAACGGGGATGTGACTGTTGCAGTTTCGTGTTTAATCAATCCGATTAACTGCTGTAACACAGCCCCCTTATTCGCCAGCACTTTACGTTTGAGAAAATCCAGAGCTTGGATCCCACTGGTGCCTTCAAAGATGGCGCACACCCGTACATCACGTGTCAGTCTTTCGAGAGGATAATCACTAGTATAGCCATAACCTCCAAGTACTTGGATACCCTGATTAGCAACTGCAAAAGCAGTTTCGGCACTGATAGTTTTTGCAATCGGCAACATGAGTTCTCCAAGGCTTTGCCAAAAATCAGATGTTTCGGCTTCTGCTAGGTCAAGACAAAGTGCGGTTCGTAGTGCTAGGGCACGGATTAATTCACTTTCTGCGGTCATTTCCAGCAACATACGTCGCACATCCGGGTGCTCGGAGATCATGACTGGTTTGCGTTGTGGATGCCCCCCCTGGGGGCGTTCTTGTGCGTAAGCAATAGCATGTAAAGTAGCGACATTTGCGACTGCACAACCTTGCACTGAAACTGCCAGCCGCATCGCATTCATCATTACAAATAATGCCTGCAAGCCACGACCGGATTCGCCAATCAGCTCGCCGCGGGCATCTTTAAAATCCAGTACGCAAGTAGGTGACGCATGTAAGCCCATCTTGTGTTCAAGGCGTAATACACTGCTGCCATTTTTGCTGGAGTAGTCGTCCAGATATTTTGGCACTGCAAATAAACCAAGACTGCGTGTACCACTTTCGCCATTAGGAACGCGGGCCAAAACTAGATGCAGAATTTGCCCTGTGGCGTCGTGATCTCCATAGGAAATCCAGATTTTAGAGCCAGTGATTAACCAACTGCCATCATCTTGGGGCTGGGCTGCAGTAAGAATCCTGCCAACATCTGAACCAGCTTGAGGTTCGCTTATCACGATGGTGCTGGATATTTCACCACTGACTAAACCCGGAACCCAGCGTGATTGCAGTTCACTACTCCCGCTTTTTATTAACGCAAGTGCTGCACAACGTATACTAATAGCCAACATGCCAAAGGCAAGATTGGCTCCGTCACACAATTCTTGAACTGCACTAAATACAAGGCGGGGAAACCCCAGACCCCTATGCTCTAGAGGCAAACCCAGACCTGGGAATCCAAGCTCGCACCATTCGTTATAAACTTCTTTTGTGCCAGCGGGCAATTTGACGCTGCCTTCTAGCAAGGTACATCCTGCAATATCACCAAAGGCAGCAAGCGGTGTTAAACGATCAATAGCAAAGTCAGCGGCTTGTTCGAGCATCATTTGGCATGTTGACAAATCTACATGCGAAAAGATCGGATAGTTTTGCAACTTGGTAAAATCGACAAGACTTTTCAGTTGAAAATACAAAGCTTCGGTTTGTAATTGTGGATTAAACATGGTTGAAATTTCTTTCTTGGGGTTGCTGTGGTGTAATTGCCCATTGTCACATATCCAGCATTTATCAGGCAGTCACTTGCATGGCGGCAAGTGAGTGCTTTATTTTGTCTTGCTACTATTTTTAAGCTGATATTCTCACACTTACCGGTATAAAAAATCTCTAAGGAATACTAATGAATTTTAACTATCAAACAACACTCAAGCCCCTCACTGTCGTCATTGCAATGACAATCGCAGGGCACGCCGCATTAGCTCAACCCAATCAGCTTGAATCGATTGTGGTCACTGCCGATCGTCAACGCAGTGCCTTAAGAGATATACCTGCCAGTATTTTTTCCGTTAATAGAGATGTTCTAGATTCTGTCCGGCATGTGCACATTAACGAAACCTTGGTACGAGTGCCAGGTACCTGGATCAGTCGCGGTAATGGTCAGGAAAGCCTGACGGCAATCCGATCGCCAGTACTTACTGGTGCTGGCAGTTGTGGCGCATTTCAAATGGCGTTAGATGGAATCCCCTTACGCGCGTCCGGCTTTTGTAATGTGAATGAAATTTTTGAAGCCAACAGTGAACAAGCAGGTTCCATCGAAGTGATTCGTGGGCCAGGTAGTGTTCTATATGGGGCCAATGCTTTACATGGCGCTATCAATATTGTCAGTGACAGCATCAGTGAAACTGAAAGTGCCGATTTGGGCTACGAAATAGGACCCCATAGTTATAACCGGGTGCAAGGTACATATAGCAATTCCAGCGAGCATCAGGGATTTCGTGCAAGTTTTAATGGCGCGTCTGATGGTGGCTACAAAGACGATTCAGGATTCGGACAACAGAAATTCAGTTTGCAACATGGTTATACTTTTGAAAATGTCTCCGTTGCTACAAGTTTTAACGCAACCAATCTCAATCAGGAAACTGCTGGTTTTATTCAGGGTCCGTCGGCCTACAAGGATGATAAACAGAAACGTCTCAACCCTAATCCGGAATCTTTCCGTGATGCATCATCTTATCGTTTGAGTTCCCGTATACAAATTGAAACAGATTATGGCACTTGGCAACTAACACCCTATCGCAGACAAACAGAAATGACCTTCCTACAACATTTTTTGCCTGGCATTCCTCTAGAAGAAAATGGCCAGGTATCGTATGGCCTCCAAACCATGTTCGTTAATAACGGAGCAGGAAAAATCCAGTGGCAAACCGGCATTGATATGGAAACCACTGAGGGTTATCTGCGGGAAACGCAAAGTGTACTTGCCATTGGTACTGCTGCAGTGGTTGGCACTATTCCAATAGGTAAACACTACGATTACAAAGTGGATGCACGCATGTTGTCGCCTTATGTGCATATGCGGATTCAGTTAAATGACAAGAACCAGTTATCGTTGGGTGTGCGTTATGAAACACTGGAATTCGATTATGACAACCTCATGCTGGATGGTCGGGTAAAACAAGACGGCACAGCTTGTGGTTTTGGTGGCTGCAGATTCAACCGACCTGCCGACCGCTCCGACGATTTTGACAACACATCCGCGCAACTGGGTTGGATTTATGATTTCAATACCACCCAACAAGTGTTCGTGAATCTGGCACAAGCATTTCGTGCTCCGGATACCGGTGAGATCTATCGTTTGCAGGGCACCCAGAATGTAGCCGATCTTGGTTCAGAAGAAGCGAAAAATTTGGAAATCGGTTATCGGGGTAATGTAAATCGCATGAGTTATGCTATTTCTGCTTATCACATGGATAAAGACAATGTAATCATTCAAAACAGCAACCGTATTAATATCAGCGGGGCTCAAACCAAACATAGAGGAGTGGAGCTGAACGGCGTATTAGCAATTACAGATGCCTTTAGTTTAAGCCTGGCGCTAGCTTATGCACGCCACACCTATGAGGGTAATGTAAATCCTGGAGCTGTGCAGTTGGCAGGATTGGATATTGATACTTCCCCCCGGTTGACCGGTAGTACTCAACTACTATGGCAAATCAGCACTGCCAGAAGTTTGGAGTTGGAAGTTGTGCACATGGATTCATATTTTACCGATGAGGCAAATACAGCAGAGTACAAAGGCCACGACTTGGTTAATCTGCGTTATCAGGCAACCTGGGGCGAGCGTTGGTACTACGGTGCGCGGGTGACTAATTTGTTAGATGCAAATTATGCAGAACGAGCAGATTTTGCGTTTGGCAATGAGCGTTATTTTGTGGGTGAACCAGCAAGCTTATATTTCACCATTGGCCAGAAGTTTTAAAAAAATTGCAGGATTAACTCTGCTATTGCAGTCCTATGTGCAGGGTTTGTATTGTCGCAGTTTATAAAGAAAGTTGTCTCTAGCAAGTGTCTCCCCTGGGTTGGCTATTTACTGCAGTTCATGGGGCTGTAGGTGGCACGTAAGTTGCGATTCTAGAGAAGATTCTGGTAAGTTAATGAAAAAAGGAGTTAAAAAAAAGCCCCGGAATAAAACTACATTTTCCGGGGCCTTTCAGAGGGGACTGTGGGCAGATTGCTATCAAAATCGACTTATCTACTACATACTTCAGAAAAGACGATTTTGACAGAAACCCGCATGTATACGGGCAAACGAAGCCCGGAAAGATCATCTACAGGTACTGTTTCTACCTAGTGGCGCCAATCCGAACCGAACCGTACGGTACGTATAGTAAAGATGTTATCATTCTGCGTCAAGTTTTAATTTGTAAGTACCCTCGTGTCGATATTTTAGGACTAAATTTTTGCCTCACCGTAAAGCAGCGTTATCCAGCTGACTGCGTACAAGTATTAAATAAACAGGTAGTACCCCTATGACAGAAGCCTCAATCATTCAGAAAAATAGAACAACGGACAAGAGGGAGGAAGTCCTCGATATTGCTAGTGAAACATTTCTCAGCAAAGGATTCGATGGCACTAGTATTAATGTTATGGCGCGGGAAGCGTGCATATCAAAGGAGTCTATCTACCGTTATTTCGGCAGTAAGGAGGATCTTTTTCTGGCAGTGGTTGAGCGTGAACTGGAGTTGTACAAAAAGTGCATGCTTGAAACTATAAGCCAGTTTCAAGGCAGGACTTTGCAACAGGCTCTCTTCAGTGTAGCAGAAGCAACATTACGCGTGGCTTCCATCGATCGTACGCTTGCATTACGCAGATTGATTTTCCAGATGTCGGCCAACGGTTCAAAAGTGGGCATACATTATTTTATGGCGGGGCCAGAGATTGCCTATCAGAATTTGGTAAGACTATTCGAGCATTATCAGCCTGTAACAAGTTTTTCAGCGACCAAGCTCAGTCGTTACTTTATTGCAGTTGTGTTGCATCGCACCATGCTGCAACGGGAGTGCGGCGTGCAGGAAAATTTGAGTTCAGAAGAAATAAGTCTAAGCTGTAACGAGGCAGTGGAAGATTTTATGCAAGCTTTTTGTAATCAAACTAAAGTTTTATGACGGCAACAGGTCTTTTCATCAATCGACTGTTGCAAAGAAGTTAATTGCAGCAACACAACAGACAATTGTGCGGAATATATTTTGCATCTAAAAAAACGCACCACTACCAACGATTTTTTTATAGCACAGACTTTTCTTTCAAAACATTTAATACTCGATCAATACATTCTTCCACGCTTAGTTCGTGGGTTGGCAAAATTAAATTTGCATTATTAGGTTCTTCAAAAGGAAAAGAGATGCCTGGTACATTACCACTTGCGTGGAGTAAATCAGCAGCATATAACCCGCTCGGGTCGCGAATTTTGCATACATTTAAGGGTGGATTGAGATAGACAAGAATACAGTTTGCATCTCCGATGACACTAATAGCATGTTCACGAGCATCTGCACTGGAGGCAACGAAAGCAGCGCAGCAGATCATGCCAGATTCATTCAGATAACGAGCAATATAAGCGCTACGTCGTAGATTTTCAGCGCGACCTGCGGCATCGTGAGGCAAGTCTTTGCTTATGCCCATGCGCATTAATTTGCCATCAAGGACCGAGCCGAGTCTTCCCTGGTTAAACAGGCGCCGCTCCAGAGCGTGTGCTAAGGTAGTTTTGCCAGATCCAGAAAGACCAATAAACATAACAGTGACAGGTTTTTGGCCGTAACGTGCGGCGCGCTCTTCCTGTGATACATAACCTTTCTTGTCAATTTCATGGTGGCCAGAATTAGCGTCACCTCCGATCATGCCAGCTCCAACAGTAACGTTGGAGAGTCGGTCAATGATTATAAAGGCACCGGTGCTACTGTTGCGTTGGTAGGGATCGAAATGCAGGGTTTGATTAAAGGCGACGTCACACAAACCAATTTCGTTAAGCTCCAACACAAGAGCCGGCATTTTTTCCAGCGTATTAATGTCAATCTTGTGATGAAGAGTACTTATCTGACCTGTTAAGGCTCGACTGCAATGTTTAAAATCATATTGTTTGCCGGGCAGCATAGTGCTTTCACTCATCCAGACAATAGTTGCAGTAACTAAATCGCGAGAGACCGGCAAATTATCACCATGTACTAACAGATCGCCACGACTGATATCAATTTCAGTTTCTAGTGTCAGAGTTACTGCCATCTGAATGTGGGCCTGTTCCAATTCCTCGTCATAAGTAACAATGGATTTAACGCGGCTAGATTTGCCAGATGGCAATGCTGTTATCAAATCTCCTTTACGTACAATTCCGGACGCTATCGTGCCGCAATATCCACGAAAATAAAGGTTGGGGCGGTTTACGTATTGCACCGGGAACCGGAAGTCGGTGATGTTTTTGTCGGCGGTAATTTTGACGTTTTCCAGTATGGACATCAGGGTGTCACCCTCATACCAATGCATATGCAAACTCGGATGCACAACATTGTCTCCATTCAACGCTGATATAGGGATAAATGTCAGCTCACCGGCATCCAGATCTTGAGTAAAATCGAGATAACTCTGGCGAATGTTTTCGAAAACATTTACATCAAAATTCATTAAATCCATCTTGTTTATGGCCACGATAATGTGGCGAATACCCAGCAGGCTGGCAATGAAAGTATGTCGACGTGTTTGCGTCATGACGCCATAACGTGCATCGATCAAAATGATCGCAAGTTCACAATTAGAGGCGCCAGTTGCCATGTTGCGAGTGTATTGCTCGTGGCCGGGAGTATCAGCAATTATGAATTTCCGTTTTGCTGTCGAGAAATAACGATAGGCAACGTCTATGGTAATTCCTTGTTCGCGTTCTGCCTGTAGTCCATCGGTTAACAGTGCAAGATCATACTTGTCACCGGTGGTTCCGGATTTGATACTGTCCGTCTTGATGGACTCCAGCTGATCTTCATAAATCATGTGGGTGTCGTGTAGAAGACGGCCAATCAATGTGCTTTTACCGTCGTCGACGCTGCCACAGGTCAGCAGGCGCAATAAATCCTTGCGTTCGTGCTGGGCAAGATAGGCATTGATATCGGTACTGATTAAGTCTGATTGATGAGACATGCTAGGTTCTTATCGCTTATCTGTAGTGGGTATAGGTCTTTAAATCATGCTAAAAAAATTATGATTTTAAAAATAACCTTCGCGTTTTTTCTGTTCCATGGAGCCAGCTTGATCACTGTCAATCAATCTACCCTGACGTTCAGAAGTGGTGGTTAACAGCATTTCCTGGATAATTTCCGGCAAAGTGGTTGCATGTGATTCCACAGCGCCCGTAAGGGGATAGCAACCTAAGGTGCGGAAGCGCACTATCTTTTTAAATTGTTTAGCTGCCAATTCTTTCGGGACACGATCATCATCAACCATGATAGTTGCGCCTTCATGATTTATCACAGAACGTTCCTTCGCGAAATACAGAGAAGGTATGTCAATGTTGTTCAAATGAATGTATTGCCATACATCTAGCTCTGTCCAGTTGGACAGGGGGAAAACTCGGATGCTTTCTCCTTTATTTATCTTGCCGTTATAAAGATTCCAAAGCTCAGGCCGTTGATTTTTTGGATCCCATCGGTGGTTTTTGTCACGAAAAGAATATACGCGTTCTTTGGCGCGTGACTTTTCTTCGTCCCGACGAGCACCCCCAAAGGCAGCATCGAACTTATATAAATTTAAGGCTTGTTTTAGAGCCTGTGTTTTCATGATGTCGGTATGCTTCTGGCTGCCATGAGTAAAGGGGCTAATTCCAGCATTTACACCTTCCTGATTTGTATAGACCAACAAATCAAGCCCTAACTTTTTCACATTACTTTCCCGAAACTGAATCATCTCCTTAAATTTCCATGTGGTATCGACATGCAACAAGGGAAATGGCAGCTTGCCCGGGTAAAATGCTTTTAAAGCCAGGTGCAGCATCACTGCAGAGTCTTTACCAATGGAATAAAGCATTACAGGTTTATCAAATTCAGCAGCAACTTCCCGAATGATATGGATGCTTTCTGCTTCAAGTTGTTTTAGGTGGGTCAAACGATAATCTGGCATTGGCTGGGCGTACTTGGATTCGAGTAATTCCAGCAATGATGAGCTGGTTTTTATTAAGGGTGTCATTATAAGGTATGAGTGAGACTAGCCATACCTACAAGCAGTTATAGGTTAGCGGTTCCCCTCAATATTATCTAGCCCATAATCATCGGACAAAGTGTTTTTCGGATCTAACCCTATGTTGGGCGCATAATCGAGTGGTGGTGCAAACGGCGCTAGTCGTGATTTATCTCCATAAAGTGACGCTATGGTGTTTGAAAATGGATCATTGTCTAAGATGGACTTGCTGTCCGAGGATGAAGACAATTGGCTGGAAATGTACTCCGGGCAGAGTGCGCGAGCACCTTCAGCCATATGGACGTAAACCGATTTGTAGCTATCGGTCAACTTGTTTAGCAGTTGTGCAGAATCGCTGAAATGACTGTGAACATTGCTCTTGTAGTTTTCGTGCTCGTCATTGAGGGTTTGTAATTGTTGCTCAAGTATTTCTATCCTAACTTCATCGGACATAAATGTCTTATAAAGCAGTGCGCCAATAGCTACTCCACCGAATAAACATCCAATAATAATTAACCAGATCATTGCGAGGCCCCACTTGTCATGCTGCTGAAATTTGGCAAGCTGCATGTGATTATACCTATAATTGATGCATACACATGAGAAACCCTGATGTCTTCTGAATTACCTGTATCACCACATCTGTCTAGCCCTTTGTACATTTATCGGCATGATCTTGAACTCGGCATCATTGTTAGTGATTTGGCTCAGGTGCGAGCTATCGATGAATTGCAGATAATCTATCAACATTTATCAAAACAGTGGTGTGGATCCGGTTCCTGGTGGTTTGCGCTTAAGGCTCGCTTGGGTTTGGTTAAAACTAGAGCGGTTCCGGGGCTTTATTTATGGGGCGGGGTCGGTCGCGGCAAAACTTATTTGATGGATTTATTTTATCATTCCCTCCCGGGGAATCGAAAAATGCGTATGCATTTTCACCGCTTTATGCAAATGGTGCATGAACAACTACATGCACAGAGTGGTCATAGCAACCCACTAAACAGAGTTGGATTAGGCATTGCAGCACAGGTGGATATCATTTGTTTCGATGAGTTTTTCGTTGCTGACATTGGAGATGCCATGATATTAGCGGGCCTGCTGGAAACATTGTTTACAGCGGGCGTAATCTTGGTAACTACATCCAACATCTTGCCCGATGACCTTTATGCAAATGGATTGCAAAGGCAGAATTTTTTACCCGCTATAAAATTGCTTGAGCAATTTACCAAAGTAATCAATGTCGATGGAGGAATTGATTATAGGTTGCGATCATTGGACAAAGCTGCTGTGTATCATTACCCGCTGACTCGGGAAAATGATTGCATTTTATCTGCTCTATACGCTGATCTTGCCCGCGGTCAACATAGCGAAGCGGATAAAATTATAGAAATCCAGGGGCGCTTGGTTAAGACGAAATTTTGGAGCGAGGGGCTAGTTTGGTTTGATTTTGAAACTCTCTGTGGTGGACCCCGAGGAGCAGCAGATTACATTGAGCTTGCCCAGCAGTATCACACTGTATTTGTGTCCGGCATTGAAGTTTTACATGAAGAAGTTGATGACAAAGTACGGCGTTTTATCACTATGGTGGATGAGTTTTATGATCACCAGGTAAAACTTGTGGTCACGGCTGCTGTGAGCTTGCACTATTTGTATCAAGGACGGGATTTAAGCTCGCCATTTGCTCGCACCCAAAGTCGAATGATAGAAATGCAAACTAGGGAGTACCTGGGCAGCCCTCATAACCCGGATTGAGGGTTGCTGTAATTAAAAGCTGCCCATATCTTATAGCCATTCTCGTAAAAAACAGAAACAAGGCTTGAATCTACTCGATCCCATCGGTAGAATTCGCGCCCCTAACAACCAGCTACTTTGGTGTGTTGCTTTTTTAGCAGGTATTGCTCTAGTGGAGGGTAATGGCTGGGCATTAAGGGAATAATATTACTATTCTGATGAATACCCTTATATTCAGTTGATTAAAGGTTTAACCGGAAGTTGTAATTAAATAAATTCGTAAGATGGAAAACAGTTTTACCTTAAGTCGTAGCCTAAAATTTTTAGTAGTAGTATAAAATTTTATCGGCTCGTAAAAGGATGCTGGCATAGGCAGACTTAGAGATATTCGAAATGAAAACTTTTACAGCAAAAAAAGAATCGGTTCAACACGACTGGTTCGTAGTAGATGCGGCAGGCCAGACACTTGGGCGACTTTCTGCTTCAATTGCCCACCGTTTACGTGGCAAGCATAAACCAGAGTTCACTACCAATGTGGATACTGGCGATTACATCGTAGTTATTAACGCAGAAAAAGTTGCGGTGACTGGCACCAAAGGTAAAACTAAACTTTATCAGACCCATTCCCAATATCCTGGCGGCTTGAAAACATTGACTTTCAATGAGTTGATAGCGCGGACGCCTGAAGAAGCCATAAAGTTGGCTGTAAAAGGCATGATTCCTCGTTCTCCGCTGGGGCGTGACATGATGCGAAAACTCAAAATTTACGCAGGGGAGCAGCATCCTCATTCTGCTCAGCAGCCCGCACAATTATCATTCTGACAGGACTTTATTACTCATGGCAGTGACTCAATATTACGGAACCGGGCGTCGCAAGACTTCAACAGCGCGTGTATACATAACTGCCGGAAGCGGCAATATCACTATCAATAACCGCACCATAGAGAATTTTTTTGGTAGAGAAGTTGCGCGCATGATTGTGCGTCAACCGCTGGAGCTCCTGGCTGTTACTGATAAGTTTGATCTTAATGTAAGTGTTTCAGGCGGTGGCAGTTTTGGGCAGGCTGGAGCCATACGTCACGGGCTTACCCGTGCATTGATTGAATATGATGAAGGTAACCGCCCAGCTCTGCGTAAGGCAGGTTTTGTAACTCGCGATTCACGAGAAGTGGAGCGTAAAAAAGTGGGATTACGAAAAGCCCGCAAGAGACCTCAGTACTCCAAGCGGTAACAGTTTGGATACAAGTATTAACGAAGCGCCGAAACCTGTTGGTTTCGGCGTTTTTGTTGGTGCTATAAGATGGTTTATAGGCAGTGAGTGGGCCTTTTCATCTTGAAAACAGTCGTCGCTTTTAGTAACCTGCGCGCGGTTTTCTAGTCAGTTTGCCTGCTGGGTTCCCAGTTGGCCATTTAAGGAGATTAATTGTGAGTGACGGCACTGTAAACAAGAGCCGCAGACGCTTTTTGATCGGAAGCACCTCACTTGTGGGAGCCGCCGGCGGGGTAGGTGCAGCAATTCCTTTTGTGGGGTCATGGAGTCCTAGTGCTAAAGCTCTTGCAGCAGGCGCACCAATAACTATCGATATCAGTCGTCTAGATCCTGGTGAGTTACTGGGGCCAATGCCAGCTTGGCGCGGTCAACCCGTTTTTGTAATGCTTCGCAATGAAGAAACCCTAGCCAGTCTTCGTGAAAATACCAATCATCTGGCTGATCCTTCTTCAGAGAAAGCCGAGCAACAACCACAGTATGCTCAAAATGAATTCCGTTCCCGCAAGCCTGAAATCATGATTATGGTTGGGCTTTGTACGCACCTTGGCTGTTCGCCCAAATTATTTGCTGAAGTCGAGCCTCAGGATTTTGATCCAAATTGGAAAGGTGGTTTTTTCTGTCCGTGCCATGGCTCAATGTTTGACCTGGCAGGGCGTGTATTCCTTGGTGTGCCAGCTCCGGATAATCTCAGGGTCCCCCCACATTACTACGTCAATGATGATGTAGTAGTAATCGGTATTGATGCGGAGAATTCCTGATGGCTGGCTCAGATCATAAAACCATAGAAGTAAAGGGTTTATTGGGTTGGATTAATGCTCGGTTGCCTGTAGTTAAGGCTTTCGAAAAGCATATGAGCAAATATTACGCGCCGAAAAATTTCAATCTTTGGTATTTATTTGGTGTGCTATCCATTGTTGTGCTGGTTAATCAACTGTTAACTGGTATCTGGCTTACGATGCATTTTAACAATAGCTCCGAAGGAGCTTTTGCATCTGTTGAATACATCATGCGTGACGTCCCTTATGGTTGGATCCTGCGCTATATGCATTCCACTGGGGCGTCAGCTTTTTTTATTGTGGTGTATCTACATATGTTTCGAGGGTTGATGTATGGCTCTTACCAAAAACCTCGAGAATTGATTTGGATATTTGGTATGACCATTTATCTGGTTCTCATGGCTGAAGGATTTATGGGTTATGTATTGCCTTGGGGGCAGATGTCGTATTGGGGCGCCAATGTAATTGTGAGTTTGTTTGGCGCAATCCCTGTTGTTGGGCAGGATTTGATGCAATGGATTCAGGGAGATTTCTTGATTTCAGGAGCCACATTGAATCGTTTTTTTGCGTTGCACGTTGTGGCACTTCCGCTTGTGTTGGTAGGACTTGTTATATTGCACATTCTGGCATTGCACGAAGTGGGCTCGAACAATCCGGATGGGATAGAAATCAAGAACAATAAAGATGCGAATGGGATTCCACTTGATGGCATACCCTTCCATCCTTACTACACGGTTCATGATCTTGTGGGAATAGTGGTTTTCCTTTTTGTATTTTGTTTTGTGATTTTCTTCATGCCTGAAATGGGCGGCTACTTCCTAGAGCATGCGAATTTTGAAGAAGCCAACAATTTGAAGACCCCAGAACATATAGCTCCGGTGTGGTACTTCACACCGTTCTATTCCATGTTGCGTGCTGTGACTTATCCATTTCTAGGGCTTGATGCCAAGATGTGGGGCATGGTGGTCATGGGGCTGGCAATCGCAATATTATTTGTAGTGCCATGGCTAGATCGCAGCCCGGTTAAATCTATGCGTTATAAAGGTTGGTATAGCAGAATTACACTGCTCTTTTTTGTAGTAGCTTTCATCATTCTGGGTGTGCTCGGAACCAAGCTTGCTACTGGCCCTAGAACAGCGCTTGCACAAATTTGCACTGTTTATTACTTCGTTTTCTTTTTGGCTATGCCTTGGTACACCCGTAAGGAAGTCACTAAAACTCCACCCCAGCGTGTAAGCGGTCGGTTTATTACAGTACCTCAGTTACTACTATCGCTTTTTCTGATTGCGGGCTTAATTACGCTACCCTTATATGTAGTAGGAGCAGAAACTGAAATTGAGCTCAGCCATTTTGAAGTAAATTTAGAAGATAAAGCTTCACTGCAATCCGGTGCAGCTACATTTATCAATAACTGTATGGGTTGCCACAGTGCGGGTTTTTCGCGGTACCAGCGTGTAGCGTCTGATTTGGATATCCCCGAAGATTTGATGAAAGATTATTTGGTTTTGGATGCCGACACCAATATTGGTGATCTGATGGTAAGTGCAATGCCTATCGAAGCGTCCAAAAGCTGGTTCGGTGCGGCTCCTCCCGATTTGTCTCTGGTTGCTAGAGTGCGTACTCCAGAATGGCTTTATGGATATTTAAAGGGCTTTTATCTGGATGCTAGCAGGCCCTTTGGCGTTAATAATCGTGTGTTTGAAAATGTGGCTATGCCCAATGTTTTAGGTAATTTGCAAGGAGACCAAATCCCTTGCACAACAGAAGGCTGCAGTGAAACCATCCATGTGGAAGGTACTGGTTCTCTCACGGCCGAAGAGTTCGATAAACAAGTGTATGATCTCGTCAATTTCTTGACCTATCTTGGCGAGCCAGCATTAATGCATCGAAAAACTATTGGTGCATATGTGCTTTTCTTCCTGGCCTTTCTATTTGTGTTCGCATTTATGCTTAACCGCGAATACTGGAAAGACGTTCATTAATTTTTAAAATTTAGCTTGAGGCAAAGATATGGGAGTTGTTACCAAACGCTCTTCGATGTTGTTTTATTCAGATGGTTACAGTCAGTTCAGTCATCGTGTTCGTATTGTGTTGGCTGAAAAGGGTGTTACTGTCGAAGTAACAGACGTGGATATTTACGATAAACCTGAAGATCTGGCTGCACTTAATCCGTATAACAGCCTGCCTACTTTGGTGGATCGTGACCTGGTGTTGTATGCGCCGAACATTATGATGGAATATCTTGACGAGCGTTTTCCGCACCCACCTTTATTTCCTGTCTATCCAGTTGCGCGGGCACAGAGTCGCTTGTGGATGTACCGCATAGATCGTGATTGGAGTGGGATGGTAGAAAAATTACAGTCTGAAGATGGGACTGCTGCGGAACTGGACAAAACGAGGAAAGAGTTGAGAGAGAGTATTATTTCAATATCCCCTATTTTTGCTGAAAAGCCCTTTTTCATGAGCGATGAATTTACCATCGTAGATTGCTGTGTTCTGCCTATCCTTTGGCGCTTACCGGAAATAGGTATTCGATTGCCGGAAACTAAAGCAACCAAACCATTACTAGAATACCGTCAACGTTTGTTCGCACGGGAATCTGTGCAACTTAGTTTGTCAGAGCAGGAAAAAGAGATGCGCACCTGATGTCTGTGCCGGGGATCAATGCATGTCCATGACTTCTCATCGTTCCTATCTGGTGCGCGCCTTAAATGAGTGGATATTGGAAAATAATTGCACCCCGTATATCCTAGTTAACGCTTTTGCCAGTGGTGTTGAAGTGCCGCAGAATTTTGTCAAAGATGGTCAGATAGTGCTTAACATCTCTCCTATGGCTGTACAGGGCTTAGTCATGGCCAAAGAAGGGATTGAGTTCAGAGGTCGTTTTGGGGGTATTCCTACTAGGGTTTATGTTCCAACAGCTGCGATCTTAGGCATTTATGCGAGGGAAAATGGACAGGGCATGATTTTCGAAGTTGATGATTCCAATCCAGACCCCCCAACGCCCGTTGAGAGAGACTTCAAACCAGTTGAGATTAGCTCAGGTCAATCTTCAGGCCAGGGGAAAGGTAAGCCAAAATCGCGTCCATCACTTAGAGTTGTGAAATAGTAAACATGCTGGTATCCATAACTTAGAGCGGCTTTCTTGCTTCAAAATAAATAGGTTATCGATTTCTACAACAAGTTAGACAGCCGGCACCAATCTGCTAAAAACATACGCATTAGTCTAATCAGTGTATTCAAAAGCGCGAACTACCTTGGTCACGCCACCGGAATTACTCACTAATTCGACTGCCTGATTAGCTTCTTCCTGAGTAAGTAGGCCCATCAAATAAACCACACCATTTTCCGTGACCACTTTGGTGCGCATACCGCTAACTGTTGGGTCTGCCAGCATCAAAGTTTTTAATTTGCTGCTGAGCCATGCGTCGTTACTTCTGGATAGGAAAGTGGTGGCACCTGCCACCTCGAGTTCATTATGAACTGTCTTTACGCGGGTGTTGGTTGATGTGGCTACACGGGTGGCCAGATTCTTTAAATCCTGCGAAGGAACCTGACCAACAAGCAACACTACTGCGTTGAAACTTACAACATTGATGTGTGAACTTTTAAGCGCATCATCGGCAGCATCTATATTAACTTTGATGGCAGTTTCGAAGCTTCCATCGTCCAGCATAGCACCCACGGTGCGGCGCCCCCTGTCTTCTTGCACGCCTTTATTACCAGTCGTTGCACTGACAATAGTTGAACATCCCTGCATTAAAAAAATTAGCGAAAAAATAAGACCTATACGAAACATGTTAATTCCTCCAGTTTATTCGCTACCAAACAATTGAGTGTCAATTAAATCGCACAAACAATGTATCACCAGTAAATGTACTTCCTGAATACGTGCTGTGACCGAAGACGGTACGCAAATTTCGATATCTTTAGTGTGCAAAAGTTCCCGAATTTTTCCTCCATCCCTACCTGTAAGGGTCACAACTCTAAGTCCGCGTTGATGTGCCATTTTTATTGCTTCAAGAACATTTGCAGAATTACCACTGGTGGAAATGGCGAGTAATACATCGCCAGTTCGACCTAAGGCGCGAATCTGCTTCGAGAAAATTTCGGTATAACTGTAATCATTGGCGATGGATGTCAGTGTGGAAGTGTCTGTGGTCAGGGCAATAGCAGGCAAAGAAGGGCGTTCACGTTCAAATCGGTTGAGTAATTCGGAGGAAAAATGCTGGGAATCTCCGGCAGACCCGCCATTCCCACAGGCAAGGATTTTGCCATCTGACAGCAGGCTCTGCACCATCGCATCACCAGCAGCTGTTATAGGGCCAATAAGAACTTCCAATGCTTGCATCTTGGTTTCTATGCTGGCGGTGAAATGCTGCTTGACCCTGTCCTGTAAATTCATAATTACGCCAAAACTGTAAATATGTTTTGTATTCTACTTGAAAGCAAATGAACTCTCTATAAATCTGAATGTCCATGTGGAAGCGATATGGCGTTTTTATAAAGATCAGAGAAAAGCGTTGGAGATCCAATTAAATTTTAGTTGATGGTCGACTATAGTTATTCCCAAGACATCAAATCTACAAGAATATTGCTCTTGCTGTTTATGAGCCAGAAGAAAATGTTGCGCAGCCTTGCGGATTTTGTGTTGTTTGCGGTATTCAACGGTTTCAGCAGCTGTACCTCTACTTTCATTTTCACGAAAGCGGACCTCCACAAATACAATTGTATTTACATCCCGCATGATCAGGTCTATTTCGCCAAGAGTGCATCTGTAATTTCGTGCAACTAGTTCGAGGCCATGAGTGTTTAAATATCGTAAGGCAACTGATTCGAAATTAAAACCAATACTGCCAGGACGAGTTAAAGAATTGGTATTCATATAGATCCTCCATGATCCAGCTTGGCTTTCTCGCGAGTTTACAAAGAGATTTTAGCTGAAATTTATAATTCTGCCTGAGCCAGGCCGTTACGAATAACTACCCAGATCAATTCTCGATCGATGTTGTTATTGGGGCCAAGCATAAGCATTCCAGTTGCGCCAGGAATTTTGGTGGTACTCGAGTTTTCTAATAACAACAAACGCGGATAAAGTGTGAAAGCATCCATCCCAAATGCTTGTAGTCGCATATTTTGCGCTGTGTTCATAGGGAATAAATCACGAGTCTGTGTTATTCCAGAGTCTTCTTCATGCAAAAGCCAGGGGCTGTCTCCAAAAGTGACGCCGTTAATATCTTTGTCTTCTACGGGCCGTGAGAGTCCGGAATACACGTCCTGACTCGCATAAATTGGAATTTCGGCAGCATATAAATATGCCAGACTAGGAACAATCTGACGCGCAGGAGCTGGTTGAGCAACCAGATATATAAAATCAATGTCCTGTCGTCGATGTTGTACAAATTGGATTGGTTTGCCGATTAGTTCTTGCAAGTCATTCATTCTCTGTTCACTAGCAGTGAGCAGCAACATACTGGCAATAGTTGATGTGTAGTTGTCTTTGTATATATCCAAGGCAACGAGCTGCCCCCCCAATCGTTGCCATTCGGCCAAAAAACTTTCACGTTTACGAGCATAAAAATCATTCCCAGCTTCATCCTGAGGGCTCAGCACTGCCACCCGGCGATGGCCATCCTGCCAAGCCTTGTTTGCCAGCTGACGTGCTTCGGTTTCGGGTGAAAGAGCAAATTGAAAGAGCAGTGGTGATCTAGGAGTCTGACCTTCAACATTATTCAATGCTAAAGTGGGCACACCGAGATCAGCTTCTTTTTGTAATAAAGCAACATCCTGTTTTAACAATGGACCAATGATAAGTTGGGCTCCTTCTTGGCGTGCTTGCAAATGCAATGATCGGATATCTGTGCCACCGTTTGTGTCATAAATTTTGACGGCAGGTACTTGTCCGCCAATTTCCTGTAAATTGAAATAAGCACTCATGAACGCATCTCGGACGATCGTGCCTGCAGTTGTACTCATCGGTAACAGCAGCGCAATGTGCTGCGGTTTATCTCTCGCAATAGTTTCGATAAGTTCAAGTTCGTGCGGCAGTACAGTGGCAGCAGGATGGCTCGACCACGCTGCACGCCAATTATTAATTTCCAGCAAATGTCGATCAAGATCGTTGCTGGAAGTGCGGCCAAGCAATGCTAGTTGATACCAGCCACGGACATCAAAGTTTGTGGCAGATACTGCCTGCGTTCTTAGTTGCGATAGAGGTAGAGAGAAAAGTGCCTGCCAGATAAATTCATGGTTGTTACGCTGTAATTCAATTGTTAAGAGTGGATCCAATAGAATACTTTCAAGAGCGCTTTGTTGCTTATTCCCAATGTCAAACTGAGCCTTGGCGCGCAATTCGTGATAACGAATTTTTTGAGCGGCTTGCAGTTGCTCCAGATTAGGAAAGTTGCTGGCACGCAACGTGTTCATCACCTGAGTCGGTTGTTTGTTGCTTATAGAAAGTTCTGCTTGTAAAAGTAGAATACTAGCCGTTAAGTTGCTGTCGAGCCCTTCAAGTTTGATAAATGAGAGAACTTCAGTTGCGTCTTTCAAATCACCTTGGATTTGCATTAGTTGTGCTGCTTCAAACAACAAGCGCTCTGATTGCGGAGAGGGTGCTACCGCCGCCTGATCAAGTAGATCAGCAGCAGTTACACTCTTTATTTCAGGAACAGCGCTTATGGTAATAGTGGTATCAACAGCAATTTGCGGTTTTTGTACAGATCCACAACCACTGAGCAAAATAATTGTGAGTAGTAGGCTTGGATAAAAATAATTTGCTTGGACCGGTAGCATTAAGAGTTAGTAGAGTATTAAGTGAAGTTGCAAGCTGCTTTCAGTATAGCGCAAGGTGAATAGCCTTCCCATGCTTTGGCACGCCAAGTCAAAATACCTTTGTATTTCTTAATCATTCACGCGGTGAAAAATGTGTGCTGTTTTTCAAATAAACCGCAAATGTGTCAAGATACCTTATTCTTATCTGGTACAAATCAGGAAATCCCGTGGCTCTAACACCTTCCAGAATGCTTCCGCTTGGCACAACTGCTACTAACTTCAATCTGCCTGCCACGGATGGCTCTTGGGTGGGGCTGGAAAGTTTTTCCCAACAAAAATTGTTGGTGGTCGCTTTTATTTGCAATCACTGTCCATTTGTAAAACATATCCGCAGTCAACTTGCGCAGATGGGTCGTGATTATCAGGAGCGGGGCGTGGGTTTTGTTGCAATCAACAGTAATGACATAGTGGCGGTTCCGGCAGACAACATGCAGAACATGCAGCAAGAAACTAAGTCGGTTGGTTATACATTCCCTTACTTGTTGGATGAAAGCCAGTCTGTAGCCCATGCGTACGATGCAGCTTGTACCCCCGACTTTTATTTGTTTGATTCGAAGCGCAAATTAATCTATCGAGGTCAACTTGATGGTAGTAGGCCAAGTAATGATGTGCCGGTAGACGGCAAGGAATTACGGTCTGCAATTAACGCTGCTATCAATGGTGAGATCTTAACTAATGAGCAAAAACCAAGTATTGGTTGCAATATCAAATGGCGACCGGGAAACGAACCGGTCTGATCGGGAAGAGCAACCATGAGTGGAACTCTCTACATAGTTGCAACGCCGATTGGTAATTTTGGTGATATTACCGAGCGCGCCCTAACAATATTACGCAATGTGGCCATTGTTGCAGTTGAAGACACTCGTCATAGTCGTATCTTATTCCAACAGTTTGCTATCGATACTCCAATGCTTGCTTATCATGATTTTAACGAAGACCAGCAAGTTGAGCGCTTGTTGGCCCGTGTCGATTCTGGAGAAGATATAGCGCTGATTTCTGATGCGGGGACTCCACTGGTTTCTGACCCTGGATATCATTTGGTGCGGCAGGCTCATAAACAAGGCCTAAAGGTAGTGCCCATCCCAGGGCCAAGTGCTGTGATCGCGGCGCTTTGTTGTGCCGGCCTGGCATCGGACCGATTTACTTTTGAAGGTTTTTTGCCGGCAAGATCTGCGTCACGTTTGGCGACACTGCAAGCTTTGCAGGGTGAGTCCAGGACTATGATTTTTTATGAAGCTCCTCATCGAATTATGGAATGTCTGATTGACATCCAAAAGTGTTTTGGCGACGAGCGTGAAATTACCATGGCTCGTGAGCTGACCAAAACATTCGAAACCATTTTGTTTGGCACAATTTTGCAATTGCTGGAGCGGGTAAAGAGTGATGCCAATCAGCAAAAAGGTGAGATTGTTCTGGTGCTGGCTGGTTGTCAGGCAAAGCGCCAAGAAGTGGACGAATCTTCCATTCATACTCTTAAGATATTGCTTAAAGAATTACCTTTAAAACAAGCATGTGCGCTTGCTGCCCAAATTACCGGTCAAAAAAAGAATATTTTGTACGCAATGGCTTTAGAGCTAAAGCAGCAGCCAGTTTAAGTTCCTAGATAAATTCATTGGCTTAAAAAAAGACTGTTAGGTTCTTTATGGCCAGGCCGCTATCATGTTAGTTGAGTCGGCCAGACAATCGCTGTAGTTGAGTTTCTGACTTCTATAGAGGAAAGTCCGGGCTCCATAGAGCAAGGTGCCAGGTAACGCCTGGGAGGCGTGAGCCTACGGAAAGTGCAACAGAAAATAAACCGCCAGTTCGCGCTAGCGTGAGTTGGTAAGGGTGAAATGGTGCGGTAAGAGCGCACCGCATGGGTGGCAACATTCCATGGCTAGGTAAACCCCACTTGGAGCAAGGCCAAATAGGGATCCATTAGGTGTGGCTCGCACCGGATCCGGGTAGGCCGCTTGAGGTATGTGGTGACACATATCCCAGATGAATGGTTGTCCACGACAGAACCCGGCTTATCGGCCGACTCACCAAATTTATTGCTCGGGTAATTTTCCTGCGAGCCTAATAAATATTTTTTAGCCCTCCATCACTGCTCTTAACTTAACAAATTACTTTAAGTATGGATCATAGCTTTTTGTAATACTTTGTCTTTGGTTTTTTAGATCTCCTCCCTTTCAATTTCTTTTGCTCCAGCTTTACCTTTTTCCTTCTAAAACAAGGCAATAAGCACTTGCGTAACGGTAAAACAGTGGATTATAGTGATTGGTAAGTGGGCGAAAAGTGGTAGAAAGTGGGATTAAGTAAAAAGAATAAAACACCATAAACAAAGCAGTATTTTGGGTAAGTTGAGTCGTCACTAGAGTCAAGGTAACGGAAATCTACTCCAAAACTTTTTTCATTAGGCAGGGTAGCGAGAAAGCAAAGTGCAGTTAGCGGGATTACACATGGTGGCGTTGGATGCGAAAGGTCGCCTAGCGATTCCTGCGCGTTATCGCGAGCTGATTGACCAGCGCTGTCAGGGCAAGATGGTGCTGACCATGCAGCATCACGGCCAATCACTCATGTTGTATCCCGAAACTGATTTTGACGAAGTTGCGCGCAACGTCAGCAGGCTTTCCGATTTCGATCCGCTTGAAGCTAACATGAAATACCTGATTATCGGCCATGCGTCTTATCTGGAGCTCGATAGTAGTGGTCGCGTGCTAGTGCCGCAATTGTTGCGCGAGTTGGTGGGTATCGACAAAAAAGTGGCCTTGGTCGGTCAATCAAACAAGCTTGAGCTGTGGAACGAGGAAACTTGGTTAGGTAAACAAAAAACCTTGTACACCGGTGGTTACGCAGCCGGCGTATCGGACAAACTGAAAGGATTTTCGCTGTAGAAACTCATAACTCCACTGATGATCATCAAGCTGTACTGCTGCATCAAGCTGTTGATGCGCTGATAACGAATCCTGATGGACTTTATATTGATGGAACCTTTGGAAGAGGTGGACATAGTCGGCTGGTATTAGAGCGTTTGAGTAGTAAAGCACGGTTGTTGGTAATAGATAAAGATCCACAAGCAATCGTAGCTGCTCATATATTGCAGGCAGGAGATGCAAGGGTGAGCGTTTGTCATGGCAGTTTTGCAGACATGCAAAAGTTTGCAGAAGAAATGGAGCCGGGCAGGGCGGTGCAAGGAGTGTTGTTGGATCTCGGAGTCTCATCGCCTCAACTAGATGACCCGGAGCGCGGATTTAGCTTTATGAAAGACGGACCGCTGGATATGCGTATGAACACGAGTCAAGGCAGCAGTGCTGCACAGTGGATCCAGGTCGCAGCTGAAGAGGAGATCGCTCGCGTAATGTATGAATATGGCGAAGAGCGGTTTTCTCGTCGAATGGCGCGCGCAATAGTGGCTGCTCGCGCTGATCAAAAAATTATTGGCACCTTGCAATTGGCGGAAATTGTCAAACAAGCACACCCGGCTTGGGAAAAACACAAACATCCGGCCACTCGTGCATTTCAGGGTATCCGTATTTTCATCAACAATGAATTAGGAGATCTGGAGAGAGCTCTGGGTGTTATGTTGGAGTTGCTGGTGGTAGGTGGTCGTATGGTCGCCATCAGTTTTCACTCCTTGGAAGATCGACTTGTTAAACAGTTTATTCAGAAAAATGTGCGAGGGGATGATTTCCCGCCAGGAGTTCCTATTACATACGATCAGCTCAAGCCACGACTCAAAATGGTGGGCAAAGCTATCAAGGTAAGTGCGGATGAGCGCGACGTCAATGTTAGAGCCCGTAGTGCGATGTTGCGTGTAGCGGAGAAAATAGCCTGAAATGATTACCCTCCCCGGTACCAGAAGCGCCAAACAGGTGAAGGAACAATCAGCTCCTGAGCTCAAGTTCTGGCTTGCCTTCGGTTTATTGTTGCTTGCAATAACAGGTTCGGCTTTGGCAGTTGTCTATACCTCTTTTACCAGCAGGCATTTGTTAAATTCACTTCAGGCTGAAGAAAAAAAGCGTAATCAGTTGCAAGTCGAGTGGGGACAATTATTGCTGGAACAGAGCTCTATGGTGGCGCAAGGTAAAGTAGAGGACATGGCTATCGCAGAACTGGGAATGGAAGTGCCTGATCTGAATAAAGTAGTGGTGTTCTCAGGTGACTAGGCCGATAAATGAGCCCTATCAGCCAATCTGGAGATTGAGTCTGGTTTGTATTTGTATTGTCTCCTTATTGTTGGTTATCGCATGGAAGATTGTCGATCTACAAGTAATAAACAACAGCATTCTGCAGCGCGAAGGTGATGCGCGTACGGTTCGTAATGATGTAATTGTTGCCAATCGCGGCAATATCGTTGATCGAAATGGGCAGCCTTTGGCTATCAGTTCGCCCGTGCAATCATTGTGGCTAAATCCCAAAGAAGTATTGCAACACCCAGAACAAATGCCAGAGCGAGCTGCTGCATTTTTCAGTATTGACATCAATCCTGAAGTCATGGAAAAGCGGATTGCAGATAGCGCCCAGAAGGAGTTCCTTTACATAAAACGCAGAATGTCGCCGGCTGAGTCTAAGGCAGTACTCGACCTTGGTATCATTGGTGTGTATTCACAGGAAGAATACCGACGTTTTTATCCGATGGGAGAAGCTGCTGTACATCTGGTTGGGCTCACTAATGGAGAAGATGCCGGACAAGAGGGAATGGAGCTGGCGTATGACGATTGGTTGAGTGGTGTTCCAGGTTCCCGCCAAGTTCTCAAAGACAGGCTAGGCGGCATTATCCGTGAAGTCAAAATTAATGCTGAAGCTGCGCCCGGCAAAGATCTGATGCTGAGCATTGATTCGCGGCTGCAATTCCTAGCCTACAAGACACTAAAAGAAGCGGTGGCCATGCGGGGCGCCAGTGGTGGTACGGCAACGCTGCTGGATGCTGTAACCGGGGAAGTGCTGGCGATGGTGAGCCAGCCTTCATATAACCCAAATAACCTTACCAGTCTCGATGAGGGTGAATTGACTAATCGAGCCATAGTCAGTCGCTTGGAGCCGGGTTCCACGGTAAAAACTTTTACTATGACAGCGGCTTTGGAAAGTGGGTTGTTTGATACTAACTCTATCGTACAGACCAGCCCAGGCTACGTAGTTGTAGATCGCAATACAATTAAAGATCCGGTGGATTACGGCCCTTCCACACTGGCACGTATCATTGCCAAATCCAGTCAAGTGGGTGCATCAAAAGTGGGTTTAACAATCGGCCCAGAGCCAATGCTGGCTGTGTTGGCTCGGGTTGGTTTTGGTCAGAGTCTTAGTACGGGATTTCCGGGTGAAGAAACCGGAGTGTTGCCAAATCACTCGCGCTGGAGCAAAGCGGATATAGCTTCACTGGCTTATGGTTATGGATTTCAAGTCACTCCTCTACAACTGGCGCAGGCCTACGCGATATATGCCAATCGTGGTATTCGTAAACAAGTATCACTGGTGAAGCTAGACGCACCAGTTACTGGTGAGCGAGTAATTGCAGCAGATCTAGCAGAAACCATAGTCAGTATGCTCAAAGGAGTGGTTAGTACTGACATGGGAGGCACTGGAGTAAAGGCTAATATTCCGTTATATCAAGTGGCGGGCAAGACCGGTACCACATGGTTCTATGAAGCGGGCAAGGGGTACGACCAGAGTAATTACATATCATTGTTTGCTGGTTTTGTGCCGGCAGATAATCCGCGAATTGTTGCCGTTATCACCATTCATCAGCCGCAAGGAGCTGAATATGGCGGCGGTGCTGTAGCTGCTCCGGTATTTGCACAAATTGCCGCCGGAGCCATGCGAATACTGAATGTCACACCTGTATTGACAGAGCCTAAAGTCTCTGAAGAGCCAGCAATGCCAGCTGCAGCTGCTGAGTTGAGTATGGCGCAGAATGCAATTGAGGTGGTGCCATGAGTGTGGCCAATAAGTTGCATACTACGATGCTGCTCTCAAAATTGCTTGAGGTCGAATGTGAGTTGCCACCAGTTTTGGAGCGAAAGCTCAATGGTATTGAGCTTGATTCGCGCTGCATTAAGCAGGGGAATTTGTTTTTGGCTTATAAAGGTGCCTCTACTGACGGCCGAACTTTTATTACTTCTGCAATAAAAAACGGGGCAGTAGCGGTATTGGCAGAAGCAGATTATCAGTATCAAAATGCTCAGGAGGTTGATTCTGTACCGATTATTCCCATTAAAGATCTCGCTTTAAAAATTAGTCAGGTTGCTGCCCGATTTTATGGTTATCCGGCGCGCTCCATGCAGATGATCGGCATCACCGGCACTAATGGCAAAACCACATGCAGTCAACTTGTGGCGCAGTCATTCAGTGCTCTTGGTTACCAATGTGGTGTCATTGGCACAATGGGTTATGGCAAAGTCGGGCAACTCTTGATGCAGGAATCTAACAGTCCAGCAACTACTCCAGATGCAATTCGCACGCAGGAGATATTTGCAGAGTTACAAGCGCAACACACAGATATAGTTGTAATGGAAGTTTCTTCTCATGGCCTACAGCAACACAGAGTTGATGTAGAAGACTTTAGCATTGCAGTATTTACCAACATCACACGTGATCATCTTGATTACCACGGCAGTATGCAGGCCTATGGTGCTGCAAAATTGCGCTTATTTTCTGCACCTACTTTACAAACGGCACTGATTAATCTTGATGATCCTTTCAGTTTGGTCATCATGGATTCACTCGCTGCGAATGTTGCTCGTGTTACCTGGAGTATCAGTAATGCCGATGCTGACGTTTATTGCACTAAACTGAGCTTCCATAGCGCCGGAATGGAGCTGACTGTTGTTACTCCCTGGGGTACTGGTACGATAAAAAGTGCGCTTTATGGATCTTTCAACGCCAGCAATCTACTGGCTGTACTCACGACCATATTGGTCTCTGAAGAAAATAAACCCAATTTCAATTTTGAGAAAATCGTCGCCGTTATTAGCGCTTTGTCGCCAGTGCGTGGCCGCATGGAGTTGATTGCAGGTTACCCAGTTGCTGCAGTTATTGATTACGCACATACACCAGATGGTTTGCAAAATGCACTGCAGGCTTTGCGTGAGCACTGTGCTGGTCGGATTTGTTGTGTGTTTGGATGTGGAGGCAATCGCGACAAAGGCAAACGTCCGTTAATGGGGGCCATCGCTGAAAAATTGGCCAATCTGGTGGTGCTCACAAACGACAACCCTCGGTATGAAGATGCGGCAGCCATCATTGCAGATATTCAGGCCGGCATCAGGCAAACAGATGCTGTAGTAGTGCGGGCAAATCGCGTCGAAGCAATTAGTTATGCCATTGGCTGGGCACAAGAGGGTGATGTGGTGCTGATTGCGGGAAAAGGACATGAGTCCTATCAGGAAATAAAAGATGAGAGTTTTGAGTTTGACGATGTTAATCAAGTTCAGTTTTGCCTCAACCAGCGTTTTTCTGTTGTGGCTGATTAAGTGGAATCGACTAAGCAAGATTGGGAACAATTAGCAGCAATTTTTGAAATTAACGGGACACCAAACGGCAACATGTATTCAACGAGTAATAGGGTGTGATAGAAGTGATGAGTCTGCAGCAGGCACAAGGAATCACTGGCGGTGTACTCACTGGCGGTAACCCTGTGTTTAGTGCCGTAGGTACCGACACGCGTCTCCTGCAACCACAAGAACTTTTTGTGGCGCTCAAAGGGCCCAATTTTAACGGCAATAATTTTGTCCAGATTGCAGAGCAGAGCGGAGCGGCGGCAGCTCTTGTGAGCGAAAGTGTCACCGCTCGCCTGCCCCTACTGCAAGTTGCCGATACGATGCTTGCGCTGGGGCTCTTAGGCAAATATAACCGCTGCAGATCCAAGGCCAAGGTGCTCGCCCTGACTGGTAGTCAAGGCAAAACCACCGTTAAGGAAATGACAGCAGCGATTCTTTCCTGTAGTGGTTCTGTCCTAAGCACCAAAGGAAATTTAAACAACGATATAGGTGTGCCTTTAACTTTGTTAAAAATTGCTGCGCAACATCAATTTGCTGTAATTGAAATGGGTGCCAATGCCGCCGGCGAAATCGCCTACACCGCTGGATTAGCGCAGCCGGATATTGCTCACATCACCAATGTTGCTGAAACTCATCTAGAAGGGTTTGGTACCTTGGAAGGTGTGGCCAAAGCCAAAGCCGAGATATGGCCGTCAATTAGAAATGGTGGCACTGCGGTGTTGAACCTAGACGATGCCAACATTCCGGCTTATTTCAACCATCGCGAAAATGTTCGCGTAGTCACTATCAGTACAAACAGCAACACCAAGGCAGACTATCAGCTGCGAGACTTTGTTGATTTGCACTTGTTCGGTTCCAGTTTTAGCCTGATTTCTCCACAAGGCACTACCATGGTAAATCTTGTTTTACCTGGTCGACATAATGCATGTAATGCACTGGCAGCAGCTGCGCTTGCGATGGAAGGGGGGGCAACACTTCCGCAAGTGGTTCAGGGCTTAGGCGCCATGAAAAGTGTTAAAGGTAGGTTGAACATGCTCTCAGGTCTGAACGGTGCGGTAATTCTGGATGACACATACAACGCCAGTCCGGCATCGTTTCGAGCCGCCATTGATGTTCTGGCAACACTACCGGGTCTTCGTATTGTTGTAGCCGGAGATATGGGGGAGCAGGGAAGTGAAAAAAATTCCGCACATACCGAGCTCGGCGCGTATGCAAAGGCAAAAGGGATCCAACTATTTTTTGGTACAGGCGAACTTTGCGCTTTGGCAGTTACTGCTTTCGGTAGAGGTGCTGTGCACAAAGATAACAGGGAGCAGTTGGCTCTTGCTGTGTATCCGTTGCTGACAGCAGACGTGCATGTACTGGTAAAAGGATCCAGAAGTGCTGGTATGGAACATGTTGTTAAACTTCTAACACAAGCGCAGGAGTAAGGCACATGTTGCTTTGGTTAGCTGAATATCTATCTCAATTCAACGCGAATTTTTCAGTGTTCGAATATCTAACTGTGCGTGGCATTCTTGGTATTCTGACAGCGTTAGTAATGTCGCTGTTGATTGGCCCAACCATGATTCGTAGGTTGAATTATCATCAAATAAGTCAGGTTATACGCGATGATGGACCAAAATCTCATCTCAGTAAGGCTGGAACACCCACGATGGGCGGTGCGCTAATTCTCGTTAGTATTCTAGTGAGTAGTTTGCTCTGGGCAGATTTAAATAATCACTATGTGTGGGTAGTGTTGTTGGTAACCGCTAGTTTTGGTGGCATAGGTTGGGTGGATGACTATCGGAAAGTATTTGAACGTAATCCCAAAGGTTTGCCTGCTAGGTGGAAATATTTCTGGCAATCATTATTTGGTGCTGCTGCCGTTATTTACCTTTATCTCCATTCAAGCACTCCTGCAGAAACGCAACTGATGTTGCCATTTTTCAAAAATATTGCGCTCAACATGGGTCCAGCCTATATCATTTTCGCGTATTTCATTGTCGTAGGCTTCAGTAATGCTGTGAATCTTACTGATGGTCTGGATGGTCTCGCCATTCTGCCGACAGTCATGGTCGGTTCTGCATTGGGAATTATTGCTTACCTTACGGGCCATCTTGAATTCTCGGCCTATCTCAATATTCCATACATTGCAGGAACGGGCGAGCTTGCCGTTTTCTGTGGCACTCTTGCTGGTGCCGGGTTGGGTTTTCTCTGGTTCAACACTTATCCTGCACAGATTTTTATGGGGGACGTGGGAGCGTTAGCGCTAGGCGCAGCACTCGGTATCGTGGCCGTTATTATTAGACATGAAATTGTACTAGTCATCATGGGTGGTGTATTCGTGATGGAAACTGTCTCAGTAATTCTGCAAGTGGCATCTTTCAAACTCACAGGCAAACGTATTTTCATGATGGCTCCGCTACATCACCATTTTGAACTAAAAGGTTGGCCAGAGCCGAGAGTAATAGTGCGCTTCTGGATCATCACTGTGATTCTAGTGTTGATTGGTTTGGCTACTTTGAAACTGAGATAAATCAAAATTCATGCAGAGTAACTCCAATAAGCATCATGTAATAGTCGGTTTGGGATTAACCGGCCTGTCATGTGCGCGTTATTTGCAGCGCCAAAAAATTCCGTTCATGGTTGTGGATACTCGAAGTGCGCCGCCGGCTTTGGCTGAATTTCGTAATGAGTTTCCTGATGTGGTTTTTGAAGCAGGCAATTTAAACAGTGTCACTTTAAGCAATGCTGATACTTTGGTGATGAGTCCAGGTGTCGATTTGCGTTCTCCAGCTGTGCAAAAAGCCATCGCCAATGGGGTGAAGATAAGCGGCGACATAGACCTGTTTGCAAAAGTGAATAAAGCGCCACTTGTAGCAATCACCGGCTCCAATGCTAAAAGTACAGTAGTAACTCTGCTTGGAGAAATGGCACATAAAGCCGGTAAAAACGTTGCGGTTGCTGGCAATATCGGCACACCTGTGCTGGATTTTCTAGCAGAACCACTCAGGGATTTGTATGTGTTGGAGCTATCCAGTTTTCAACTTGAAACCACCAGTAAATTAAATGCTGAAGTGGCTACTGTGCTAAACATGAGTCCTGACCATATGGATCGTTATGCGTCCATGCAGGACTATCACAAAGCCAAACACAGAATTTTTCAAGGATGTAAACAAGTAGTCATCAATCGTGACGACGCCCTTAGTCGTCCATTGCTGCCTGCTTCCGTCAAGGTCAGCAGTTTTGGCGTTGGTAAGGACGAGAGTCGAGAATTTGGGGTGCTTCTAATAGATAGAAAATACTGGTTGGCATATGGGCAAAAACCTTTAATGGAAGTAGCCGCGTTGAAAATTGCGGGCCAACATAATGTGGCAAATGCACTGGCAGCCTTGGCGCTTGGTCATGCAGTAGGGCTTGATTGGGACAACATGTTGGTAGCACTGCGTGAATTTCCTGGTTTACCGCACCGATGCCAGTGGATAAAAACCATTGCAGGTGTACGTTGGTACAACGATTCCAAAGGAACAAATGTTGGCGCTAGTGTAGCCGCCATCACGGGTTTGGGTACTATGGGTCGCATCATTTTGCTTGCCGGTGGAGCGGGCAAGGGTGCTGAGTTTGGTGAACTAGGTCCTGTGATGGCTCGGTATGGAAAACTTGCAGTTGTTTATGGTGAAGATGCCCAAAAAGTTGCGCAGGTATTACAAAAAGTCGTGCCAGTGGTAACTGCTCAATCACTGCAAGAGGCGGTACAGCAAGCACATAAATTGGCTCAAGACGGTGATTTAGTTTTGCTTTCGCCTGCATGCGCAAGTTTCGATATGTTTAAAAACTACGAACATCGTGGTGAAGCTTTTTCAGATGCTGTGAGGGATTTGCACTGATGGCGCATTTGCAGTTTCCACCCATTCCCCCTCGCATTTATATAGGTGATATATGGCTACTCATCATGGCGGCGATATTAGTAGCTTTCGGGCTAATCATGATGACATCTGCCTCAGTGGAAATATCTAGCAGTCAATATGGAGATATTTTTTTCCATTTAAAACGACAGTTGATTTTTCTGTTGATTGGATTGTGTATTACCAGCGCCATAGTGCAGTGCCCTATCCGATATTGGTACAAAGGGAGTGTGGCACTTTTGGCGTTGTCATACTTGCTGCTGGTTTTAGTATTAGTACCGGGTATCGGTCGAGAAGTTAACGGTAGTACACGTTGGTTCAGATTAGGCTTTATGTCGTTACAGGCATCAGAACCAGCGAAATTATTCATCATTATTTACATGGCTTGGTTCCTAAGTCGCCATCGGGTTATGGTGAAGTCTTCTTTTAAAGGATTTATATATCCCATTTTATTTCTAGCATTGCCTATAGCGCTTCTGTTGGTGGAACCAGATTTTGGAGCAGTAGTTGTATTGAGTATCGCTGTTTTTGGTATGTTGTTTTTAGCGGGCGTAAGTTTTTATCAGTTTATGATTGTAGGAGTAGCAACCGGCTACTTAGCTTGGATAGTAGTTATCAGTTCTGAATATCGCTTGCAGCGTCTTACTTCATTTTTTCAGGCCCTGAAAGACCCGTTCAGTGAAGATGTTGTCTATGGTACTGGCTATCAACTGGCACAAGCTCTCATTGGATTTGGCAGAGGTGAATGGTTTGGTGTTGGTCTGGGTAATAGCATCCAGAAAATGTATTTCCTCCCGGAAGCGCACACTGATTTCGTGTTAGCCATCATTGCTGAAGAATTAGGTGTGATAACTGTGCTGTTGTTGTTGCTACTTTTTTTTGGTTTTGTGAGTCGTGCACTTTTGATTGCACGCCGCAACGAAAAAAGTGGTCGCTTGTTTGCTGCTTATCTGGGTTATGGCATTGCTTTTTTGTTTTTGGGCCAGGTTTTGATAAATGTCGCCGTAAATGTTGGTTTGTTGCCAACCAAAGGATTAACTCTGCCGTTTCTCAGTTATGGGGGGTCAAGTCTTATTATGTGTTTGGTGATGTTAGGCTTGCTATTGCGCATAGATATAGAGCATCAGCAATACATACAACCAAAAGCAGGGGCTAACGTGTTATGACACGTGCTATTGCTAACAAAGTGTTGATTATGGCTGGAGGTACTGGAGGGCATGTATTTCCTGCGCTGACAATAGGAACGGAATTGTTAGCTAGAGGATTGCAAGTTGAATGGCTCGGTACTAGGCATGGTTTGGAGGCGCGTGTGATTGGCGCTACAAAAATCCCTCTGCATTTTATTTCAATTACCGGGTTGAGAGGCGCTAGTGTTTTCAAGAAAATACTAGCACCATTTTTTATTTTAATTGCGGTCCTACAAGCGGTTTTTAAAATTTGGAAAATAAAGCCAGTTTGTGTGTTAGGTATGGGTGGTTTTGTGACAGGGCCAGGTGGGCTTGCGGCAAGAATTTTAGGAAAAAAACTGCTCATTCATGAACAAAATGCTGTGGCCGGACTTACCAACCAATTGTTATTTCCATTTGCCAATGTAGTAATGGAAGCTTTTCCTGGGGCTTTTCTACGTAAAAACCAACTTTCTCAAAAGTCCTTGTTGCGATTCTTTACCAGCTCAACTCGCACCACTGTAGTAGGAAATCCAGTCCGCTCAGACATTCTCTCTCTGGCCGAACCCGCACAGAGGTTCGCAGCGCACAGTGGCAAGTTGCGTTTGTTGGTGCTGGGCGGTAGCTTGGGGGCGAAGGCTATCAACGAAATTATGCCGCTAGTTCTGGCTAGTTTTAGTGCGAACGAAAGGCCTTTAATTCGGCATCAATGTGGCAATAGAAATCTTGAGTCCACTACACAGGACTATTTAAAACTTGGACTGATGCTGAATGATGATCTGCAATTAACCTCATTTATAGATGATATGGCTGCAGCTTATGGTTGGGCAGACATTATTATTTGTCGTGCAGGTGCCAGCACCATAGCTGAAATAGCGGCTATTGGTTTGGCTTCGATTCTCGTACCTTATCCCCATGCAGTTGACGATCATCAAACTGCCAATGCCCAAATATTGCAGCAGGTAAAAGCTGCAAAAGTTTTTTTCCAGCACGAACTTTCCGTCGCTACCCTGGCAGTAGTTTTACGTGAATATGCAGCAGATCGTGGTCTCTTGCTTAAACAAGCACAGGCAGCACGTACGGTTGCTATTCGTGATGCCAGCAGCCGAGCCGCCGACCTGTGTGAGGAGTTATGTCGTGGTTGATGCAGCAGTAAATTTCTCACGTTCGGGCCTAATACCAGAAATGCGTCGCATACGTAATATTCACTTTGTGGGAATTGGTGGCGCGGGCATGAGTGGTATTGCTGAAGTGCTATTGAATCAAGGCTATTCAATCAGTGGCTCAGATCTACATGAATCTGTCACCACAGTTAGATTGCAAAAACTTGGTGTCACAATATTTATTGGTCATAGGGCTGAGAATATACACAATGCTGATGTGGTAGTTGTCTCCACTGCCATAGATAAAACCAACAGTGAAATTCGGCAGGCTGCCAACAACCGTATCCCGATTATCAGGCGTGCTGAAATGTTGGCAGAACTAATGCGATATCGTCATTCCATAGTAATAGCAGGTACACATGGTAAAACCACTACTACTAGTTTAGTGACTTCAGTGCTAGCACAGGGCAATCGCGATCCTACTTTTGTAATTGGAGGTTTGCTCAAGAGTGCGGGTACTAATGCTAAGCTGGGTGCTAGTCACTATATGGTGGCAGAAGCAGACGAAAGCGACGCTTCATTTTTACATTTGTTACCCATGGTTGCCATTGTCACCAACATCGATGACGATCACATGAGTACTTATGATGGTGACTTTGAGAAACTTAAAAAAACTTTTGTGGAGTTTTTACACAATTTGCCGTTTTATGGATTAGCGGTGTTATGTGTGGATGATCCAGTAGTCAAAGATATTCTACCTTTGGTTTCGCGGCCGGTATTGACTTACGGATTGTCCGAACAGGCTGATTTCCGCATCACCATCGTTAGTCAAAAACAACGGGTGACCAAATTTTCCGTGCAACGACCGGGGTACTCCGAACCTTTGTCGATCACTATTAATATGCCGGGTTTGCATAACGTGCTCAATGCTACTGCTGCAATAGTAGTAGCCACCGATGAAAAATTAAGTGACACGGATATTCAGCAAGGCATTGCCAATTTCCAGGGAGTGGGTCGCCGATTTGATGTGCAGGGAGATTTGCTGTGTAAGCGAGGCAAGGTGATGCTAGTGGATGACTATGGCCACCACCCAACAGAAGTTGCAGCCAATATTCGCGCTATCCGCGATGGCTGGCCGGAGCATCGCTTGGTTATGATTTATCAGCCTCACCGTTACACCCGCACCCAAGAATTGTATGACGATTTTGTTGATGTTCTCAGTGAAGTAGATTTTTTATTGTTGCTCGAAGTTTATGCTGCTGGTGAAAAACCAATTCGTGGTGCCGATAGTAAAAACCTTTGTCGAAGTATTCGGCAGCGAGGTCATCTAGATCCTGTGCTGATAAAGCAACCTGCAGAGTTGAAAGATATTCTCAATGAAATTTTGCAAGACGGCGACATCCTTGTGACCCAGGGTGCCGGAAATATTGGGGTTTTGTGTAAGCAATTGGCTGTAGAGGGTTTGGGAAATGGCTGATTCCATCCGAACTCCGCGTGAATACGGCAAAGTCGCTGTTGTGATGGGAGGCCATTCTGCTGAACGGGAAATTTCTTTGCTTAGCGGTGCTGCGGTATTGCTAAGCTTGCAAAAAGCAGGTGTGGATGCCATAGGTATTGATGCAGACTCCAGTCTGTTGGATAAATTGCGTCAAGAAAAAATAACTCGTGTGTTCATTATATTGCATGGACGGGATGGCGAAGATGGAACACTACAAGGTGCTTTGGAGTGGATGGGTCTGCCCTATACAGGTAGTGGCGTATTGGCCTCTGCACTGGCCATGGACAAAGTGCGTTGTAAATTACTCTGGCAACAGTTAGGGATTAGCACTCCTGATTTTGTACAACTACATGCTAATTCAGATTTTGCTGCCGTACTTGCGCAACTCGGATTCTGTTTCGTTAAGCCAGTCAATGAAGGTTCCAGCATTGGCATAGGCGGTGCAGAAACAGTTCAGCAACTGGAAGCTGCTTGGCGTCGGGCTGATAGTTATGACCCACAAGTAATTGCTGAAAGCTGGATCAAGGGGCGTGAATATACCGTAGCTATTCTAGATGATCTGGTTTTGCCAGTTATTGAGTTGGAGCCTGCGAATACCTTTTACGATTATGAATCCAAATACCTGTCCGATCAGACTCGTTACCATTGTCCTTGTGATCTGGATTCCACGGCAACTGCACAACTCCAGAACATGGCATTGGCTGCGTATAAAGCCGTGGGTTGTAAGGGTTGGGGGCGTGTAGATGCCATGCGTGATGCTGATGGGCGTTTTTGGCTGCTAGAAATAAATACAACACCAGGCATGACAAGTCACAGTTTAGTGCCTATGGCTGCGCTAGGGGCTGGTATAAATTTTGATCAATTGGTGTTAAGGGTTTTGGACAGCAGTTTACAAGTTAAGTACTTGCAACATGGTCAATAATCGAAATGTTGGAAAATTTAGAAGCAGAAATGCTCACGGTGCTAGTGTGCGGATGCCAGTACAGGACAACCAAAGTCGTTATGCGGTCTTGGGAAGATTACTGGTAGTTATATTTGCAATTGGCTTGTCAGTGTTGGCTGGGTTTGGAGTAGTTGCGCTGTATCGGCAAGTAAATAACCAGAAAATTGAAACTGTAGTGATTAATGGAAATTTGATTTTCGTCAGTGAGGATAAGATCAGGGCGACAGTAGGTCATTTTGTTTCGGATAGGCTGGTGGCAGTTGATCTTGAAGAATTAAAAATTGAGTTGGAAACCTTACCATGGGTTAGTAAGGTGGCGGTGCAGCGCGAATGGCCCAATAAATTGATAATTCAGGTAGAAGAAGAGCTGGCTATTGCACGTTGGGGAGAGACGCAATTATTGAATCAATACGGACAAATATTTTTGCCTGAATCAATAAATGCCCAGCTTGATCTACCCCTGTTGACAGGGCCTGAAAATAGCGAACAAAAAGTCATGCAGCAATATCAGCAATTTAATCTGCTCTTGTATCCACTGGGAGTTCGCATGCGAGATTTGAGTGTGAACGAACGCGGAGCTTGGACTTTAGTGCTGACAAACGGAGTAGAAGTGAGGCTAGGTAGAGATGAAGTATTGGCGCGCTTACGACGACTTGTAGTTTTTCTGGAGTCAAATCAAAAAGATCAGTTGCGCAACATCGAAACCATTGATTTGCGTTATTCAAACGGAATTGCGGTATCACACAAGAAAATAGCTGAAAAAAATGCAAAGCAGCATACTGAAGTGGTAATGGCATTATGACTAAACAGTTAACAATACAAAAGTGGAATTCAAAAAATGACTAATAATTCAGGCAGCAACATGATAGTGGGCCTGGACATCGGTACTGCTAAGGTGGTGGCGATTGTCGGAGAAATTTCTGCTGATGGTGTTCTCAGTATCGTTGGCATCGGTCGGCATCGATCAAGAGGGTTAAAAAAAGGCACAGTGGTAAACATTGAATCTACTGTGCAATCGATTCAGCGTGCAATCGAAGAGGCTGAATTAATGGCAGGATGCCGTATTCATTCAGTGTATGCAGGAATCGCGGGAAGTCATATTCGCAGCATGAATTCCCATGGGATTGTGGCTATTCGAGATCGCGAGGTATTTGCAGCTGACATCGAGCGGGTAATTGATGCAGCACAAGCTGTAGCAATTCCAGCCGATCAAAAAATTCTGCACATTTTGCCGCAAGAATTCATTATTGATTCGCAAGAGGGCGTCAAAGAACCGTTGGGCATGTCAGGAGTAAGGTTAGAAGCCAAAGTTCATTTGGTTACATGTGCTACCAATGCTTATCAAAATATTGAGAAATGTATTAAACGCTGTGGACTGGAAACAGATGAAATAATTCTTGAGCAACTGGCCTCTTCCTACTCTGTGCTCACCGAAGACGAGAAGGAGCTAGGCGTTTGTATGATTGATATTGGTGGTGGAACTACTGATATTGCAATCTTCACTGAAGGTGCTATTCGCCACACAGGTGTAATTCCTATTGCCGGCGATCAAGTCACCAATGACATCGCCATGGCATTACGGACTCCGACCGAGTTTGCTGAAGAGCTTAAGATTAAATATGCCTGCGCTCTGTCGCAACTCGCCAGTCCTGATGAAATGATTAAAGTACCCAGTGTTGGCGATAGGGCACCGCGCGAATTATCCAGACAAGCCTTGGCTGATGTAGTAGAGCCACGTTATGACGAACTATTTCATTTGATTCAGGCTGAAATTCGTCAAAGTGGTTACGCAGATATGTTGGCGGCCGGACTGGTGTTCACAGGTGGCACCAGCAAAATGGAAGGAGTTGTAGAACTTGCAGAAGAAATTTTCCATTTGCCGGTGCGCATTGGAATGCCCAGTGAAGTGCGCGGTTTGGCCGATATTGTACGTAATCCGATTTATGCAACAGGAGTGGGGCTATTGTTGTACGGACTTAAACATTCACAGGAGCGTGTTCGTCATCAACCTGCCAAAACCCCAATGCTAAATATTATGGATAAGGTGAAAAAATTTTTTATACGTGATGATTAGGAGAACGATGGGCAAGGACAAGAAGTTAGTGCTGTTGCAGTACCATTTAAATGCAGGATTTTGAAAGTTAATAAGACTAGGGGGCGATACCATGAGTTTATTTGGAATAGTAGAAGACATACAAAAGAAAGCAATTATCAAAGTTATCGGAGTAGGTGGCGGTGGCGGAAATGCCGTCCAACACATGATTGTTAATCAGATTGATGGTGTTGAGTTTATTTGTGCCAACACGGATGCACAGGCGTTGGACAAGATAAATGCCCACACTATTCTTAAGTTAGGAAATCAAGTTACCAAAGGACTTGGTGCCGGAGCCAAACCAGAATTAGGTCGGCAGGCTGCGATGGAAGACAGGGAGCGCATTCGGGAAGTGATTGATGGTTCTGACATGGTGTTTATTACTGCTGGTATGGGTGGTGGCACTGGCACTGGTGCGGCACCGGTGATTGCAGAAGTTGCACGCGAGATGGGGATTTTGACAGTTGCTGTCGTAACCAAACCTTTCAGCTTTGAAGGCCATAAACGCATGGCAGTTGCAGAGCAAGGCATTCGGGAGCTTTCCGAGCATGTAGACTCACTGATCACTATTCCCAACGAAAAATTAATGGCAGTACTGGGCAGTGGTTCAACACTGTTGGCTGCTTTCGGCAAAGCCAATGATGTATTGCTGGGTGCCGTGAAAGGTATCGCCGATCTCATCACCCGTGATGGATTGATCAATGTCGACTTTGCCGATGTTAAAACTGTTATGTCTGAAATGGGCATGGCGATGATGGGTACGGGGCGTGCAACCGGAGAAAACCGGGCTGTGGAAGCGGCCGAGGCGGCTATACGTAGTCCACTGCTGGAAGATGTCAATCTGCAAGGCGCGCGCGGTATTCTAGTCAATATCACTGCAAGTGAAAGCCTGACTTTAGGGGAATATTCACAAGTGGGTAATACTATTGCCGAATTTGCCTCAGAGTCGGCAACAGTGATTGTGGGTACCGTAATAGATCCAAGCATGGGTGATGACATCAGTGTCACTGTTGTTGCAACCGGGCTTATCTCGTTGGTACAGAAACAGAAACAAGACCTCCCTGCCAGGGTTGTGATAGACAATACTCCGCGTGCAAATAGACCGGTGGATTACACCTCGCTGGAGCGACCGACTGCAATGCGCCGACAATCTGCCAGTCGTCCTGAGCCGCAGGCACAGGCTGTTTATGCAAAAGCGGTTGGTGCAGATGCAGACATGGATTTCCTCGATATTCCTGCATTTCTGCGTAAACAAGCTGATTAAACCAGCAGTTTGACTGGCGCAGTAAGGTACTAATGTTGTTGCCTGGGTATCACGCCCCCGATATCTGGGCAACATTTGGGGAAATAAGTGCTTGGGGAAAGCGTGGGCGCTTTGTTAAGATTCCGCGGCTAGTTTCAGGATGAGACAACTAGATTTAAATTCGTCTCACGCGACAGGTAAAACAGAGCTAATGATCAAACAAAGAACCCTGAAAAACATCATCCGCGCTACCGGAGTAGGTCTACATACTGGTCAAAAGGTCTACCTTACACTTAGACCAGCGCCAGTTGATACGGGAATCGTGTTCTCTCGCGTAGATCTAAACCCTGTAGTGAGTATTCCCGCACTTGCCCAAAACGTGGGTGAAACTACACTTTCTTCAACCTTGATGAAAGGTGATGTGAGGATTTCCACTGTAGAACATCTGATGTCAGCCATGTCTGGCCTGGGCATCGATAACGCCTACGTGGATGTGAGTGCTCCCGAAGTCCCCATCATGGACGGCAGTGCTGGTCCTTTTGTGTTCCTTATCCAGTCTGCCGGGATAGAAGAACAGGATGCTGCCAAGAAATACATTCGAATTACCAAGGAATTATCAGTTTCCCATGGCGACAAACAAGTCAGCCTCAAGCCATTCAATGGCTTTAAAGTAGCCTACACGCTGCTATACGATCATCCGGTACACCGCAAATATACCAAACATGCCTGTATCGACTTTTCCAGCACTTCCTTTGTAAAAGAAGTCAGCAGGGCACGAACATTTGGATTTATGCATGAATTTGAAGAGTTGCGCACCCGTAATCTAGCCCTTGGAGCCAGCATGGACAATGCGATTGCTGTTGGGGACTACCGGGTTCTCAATGAAGACGGCCTGCGTTATGAAGACGAATTTGTTAAACACAAGATTCTGGATTCCATTGGCGACTTGTATCTGCTGGGCAAGACCCTTATCGGAGAGTTCAGTGGCTACAAATCAGGTCATGCTCTCAATAATGCCCTGTTGCGCAAACTCCTGGCCAGCCAGGATTGCTGGGAAATTGTCACTTTTGATGAAGAATCTGAAGCCCCTATCTCCTATATGAGTCCAGCTTTTGCAGGCTGACGTATTTATCTGTTATCTTCGCCTCCTCTGTACCTGACTTAGGGTAGAGTTGACTTTCACAAGACCGACTGAAAGTAGAATAAAAATCGGCCTATTAGCTCATTTATTTATAATGAAAATAATCATTGTCGATGCTCAGCATGGAGTATCGAAAGCAATCGTTTTGAAAGGTTGGGTACGTATTGGTTTGGGCATTTGTATGCTTGGATTGCCGGTATTTCTTGGCTATTTCGGATTTCAAATCGCTGAAGAAAGTAATTCGAATTTCTCTAAAGATGAAGCGACGCAGGCTCTGGATGATGAGTTGGGCCTGCAGAAAGAAGAGTTGGTACGGATTAAGCAAAATGCCCTAACCCAAATCGAAACTCTCACCATCCGTATGGCCAGTCTGCAGGCCAAGTTGATTCGTCTCGATGCCCTTGGTGAGCGACTGACCAATGTGGCCGGCTTGGATGACGGTGAATTTAACTTCACCGATGACCCCCCGGTGGGTGGGCCAGAAGTTTTGACGGAATATCCGATGCAGACTCCGGATTTTTTGCAAGAACTGGATGAACTGACCAAACAGATCGAAAACCGCCAGCAACAGCTAGAATTACTCAATTCCATTATGACCGAAAGAGAGTCCCAGGAAGAATTTTCTGTTTCTGGTCGCCCGGTCCTCAAAGGTTATGTGTCTTCTGGTTTTGGGCGTCGAATAGACCCTTTTACTGGCAAACTAGCGTTGCATGAAGGTGTGGATTTTTCCACTGGCAGAACTGGTGTAGATGTTTTTGCGGTGGCAGCGGGGGTGGTGAATTACGCCGGTACGCGTGAGGGCTTTGGCACCATGGTGCAAATAGATCACGGCAATGGCTACGAAACTTTATACGCACACGACAAGAGTTTGCTAGTTAAAGTAGGTGATGTAGTAAAAAAAGGTCAGTTAATCGCTCTATCGGGCTCATCTGGTCGCTCGTCCGGCCCCCATGTTCATTTCGAGGTTCACAAAAACGGCCGGGTTATTGACCCTGCTTCGTATATTCGTAGCACAATACGCTGAGAAAGCCTTTTGCCCGTCTGGGTATCCCTTGTGGGAGGTATCATTGCACCCACATCTGTCTAAATTCGTCTTGGACAAATAGCACCTAAAATCATTAATTGGATTGAAAGTTTATGTCTTTTTTGGCCAAAATCTTTGGTAGTAAAAACCAGCGTGAAATAAATAAGCTGGGAAAATTAGTTAATACAATAAATAGCTTTGAAGCCTCTCTCCAAGCTCTTTCAGATACCGATCTAAAAGCTAAAACTGCTGAGTTTAAGACCCGACTGAGCCAAGGTGCCGAGCTTGATCAAATACTACCGGAAGCTTTCGCTTTAGTTCGTGAAGCAGGTGTAAGGGTCATGCAGATGCGCCATTTTGATGTGCAGATGATCGGTGGCATTGTGCTCAATTCAGGAAAAATTGCCGAGATGCGCACTGGGGAAGGCAAAACCCTGGTGGCAACTCTGCCTGCTTACTTAAACTCGCTCACCGGAAAAGGTGTTCACCTGGTCACTGTGAATGAATACCTAGCACGTCGCGATGCAAATTGGATGCGCCCTTTATACGAGTTTTTGGGATTGACTGTCGGCGTAGTAGTGCCGGGACAAAGCAGCGAAGAAAAACGTGCTGCTTATGCTGCCGATATCACCTATGGTACCAACAACGAATATGGGTTTGATTACTTGCGCGACAACATGGCGTTTCGTTTGCAGGACAAATTCCAACGCGATCTCAGTTTTGCCATCGTCGACGAAGTGGATTCCATTTTGATCGATGAAGCGCGTACACCGCTTATTATTTCTGGGGCTGTGCAGAACTCTGCCAAACGTTATCAGGATATTAATGTGTTGGTACCGCTGCTGAAAAAGGGCGAAAAAAAGCCAGAAAAATCTCAACTTGAGCGCCAGACTGAAGATTATGAAGCTCCCGATTACGACTTCGTCATTGATGAGAAAATGCGTCAAGTAGAGATGACGGATCCTGGCCACGAAAAAGTTGAAAAGTTGCTGGAGAATCGCGGCTTGTTAAAAGCTGGAGAATCACTCTACTCTTCAACCAACCTCACTTTGTTGCATCAATTACAGTCGGCCCTACGCGCCCACTATCTGTTTAATAATGAGGTGGAATACATTATTGAGAATCAACAAGTGGTACTCATAGATGAACATACTGGTCGTACAATGCCGGGTCGACGTTTATCGGATGGTTTACATCAGGCTATCGAAGCCAAAGAAGGCGTGCCAATCCAGAACGAAAGTCAGACTTTGGCTTCGACGACTTTCCAGAATTATTTTCGACTTTACGACAAACTTTCAGGTATGACGGGTACTGCCGATACCGAAGCTTATGAGTTTCATCAAATCTACGGACTGGACGTAGTGGTTATCCCCACCAATAAAGAGATGATCAGAATTGACGATAACGATCTAGTTTATCTGAGTACACAGGAAAAATTTGAAGCCATCCTTAGTGATATCAAACAATTTCGTGACAAAGGAGCGCCGGTACTGGTTGGTACAGCGAGTGTCGAAACCTCTGAAATTTTTTCCAAATTTCTACATAAGGAAAAAATAAAGCACAACGTTCTTAACGCCAAATATCATGCTCAAGAAGCTGAAATTATCGCGGAAGCAGGTCGACCTGGTACCGTAACCATTGCTACCAATATGGCAGGTCGCGGCACAGATATTGTGCTGGGCGGACGTTGGGAATCTGAAATTTCTGCACTTACGGACGCAACAGAAACCCAAAAAGCTGATATCAAATCAGCCTGGCGGATTAGGCACGATCAAGTGCTGGCGGCAGGTGGCCTACATATAATTGGTACTGAACGACACGAGTCGCGCCGCATCGACAATCAGTTGCGTGGTCGTGCAGGGCGGCAAGGAGATCCCGGATATTCCCGTTTTTATATGTCTCTGGATGACAGTTTAATGCGTTTGTTTGCCTCGGAAAAAGTCGCCAACATGATGCGACGAATGGGTATGGAGAAGGGCGAAGCTATCGAGCATCGCATCGTCACCAATTCCATAGAGAAAGCACAACGCAAAGTAGAAGGTCGCAACTTTGATATTCGTAAACAGCTACTCGAATACGATGACGTTGCGAATGAGCAACGCAAAATAATTTATCAACGGCGGAATGAACTTATGGAAATAGAAGATATTTCCGAAGTTATTTCTTCTATGCGTACCAGTGTCATCAATGATTTTTTCAGCGTCTATGTGCAGCCAGGTAGCATGGATGATCAGTGGGATATACAAGGATTGGAGTTGGCTTTGTCGGCTGATTTCGGCATAAAACTACCAATACTGCATTGGTTGAAAGAAGATAAATCTTTGTTCGAAGAACCTTTGCGAGCGAGGGTTGTGGCTGCAGTTCAAGCAGAATATGAGGCCAAAGGTGCTGGCATTGGTGCCAACATGCGCGTATTTGAAAAACAAATAACTTTGCAGATTTTGGATAGTTTCTGGAAGGAACATCTTGGTCAGATGGAAAGTTTGAGACAAGGAATAGGCCTGCGCGGTTATGGCGGCAAAAATCCCAAGCAGGAATACAAACGTGAGTCTTACAACCTGTTTGAAGAACTGTTGCGTAATATTCAATTTGAAGTAATCAAATTTCTCAGTTTGGTGCGGATCAAACAGGAAGATCCAGTTGATGTTATCGAAAAACAACGGGTTGCAGAAGCCGCTAAAGTAGTGCAAAAACCTCTACATTTAAGCGATCCAGTAGCCGCAGCTGCACCACAAGCACCACAACAAAAAGTTCCTTTTGTGCGGCCGTTAAAAGTGGGGCGTAACGATCCATGTCCGTGTGGTTCAGGCGAAAAATACAAACTATGTCATGGCAAGCTGGAATGAACCACAAAGTCCTGCAGGAAATTAAAAGTCTATGGCGGTAGGTAGCGGAGAATTAGGCATTTTGCATCCTGTTGCAGGTGTTCGCATGGCAGCGGTGTCTGCCGGTATTAAAAAATCGGGCCGCTTGGATGTGGTTTTATTTGCGTTGGCACCCGGTACAGTCACGGCAGGTGTGTTCACCACCAACGCATTCTGTGCTGCCCCGGTCACCTTGTGCAAAGAAAATTTGGCACGCGCCACGGCGCACTATTTGTTGATCAATACTGGCAATGCTAACGCAGGAACTGGCACAGCAGGCATGGAGGCAGCGCTTCAATGTTGCCAGGCGCTTGCTGCCAGAGCGAATGTTGATCCTAGTCAAGTATTGCCATTTTCTACAGGTGTGATTGGTGAACAGTTGCCGGCAGAAAAAATTATTGCGATGTTGCCCGCAGCGTTAGCAGCTTTGACTGACAATGCTTGGGATACAGTAGCGCGTGGCATCATGACAACGGACACTCGGCCGAAAGCATGTTCGCGCCAACTGAAGTTGGCAGATAAAACAGTCACCATTACTGGCATTGCCAAAGGTGCTGGCATGATAAAACCCAACATGGCCACCATGCTAGGCTATGTATTCACCGATGTACTAATGAGCAGGGAACAAGCAGAGCACGCAGTAAAAGCCGCCGCCGATCTGTCCTTTAATCGTATTACCATCGATGGCGATACATCCACCAATGACAGTTGTATGCTTGTTGCAAGTGGCCAAAGTGGTGTAGATGTTGCCCAACTGAGCGCAGCTGAACAAAAACTTTTCCACGACACACTTACTACAGTATTCATTGAGCTTGCTACAGCCATCGTCAAAGACGGAGAAGGTGCCACCAAGTTTGTCACGATAAAGGTTGAGGGCGGTGCAAACACAGATGAATGTTTGCAAGTAGGATATGCTATTGGTGAATCTCCTTTGGTAAAAACTGCGCTGTTTGCATCTGATCCCAACTGGGGGCGCATACTTGCCGCGGTAGGACGAGCGGGATTGTACAAATTGCAGATAGATCAGATCGAAATCTGGTTAGGTGAAGTTTGTATTGTGCAAGCAGGTGCGCGAGCCGAGTCTTACACCGAAGTTGCAGGGCAAGCTGTCCTGAATCAGGAAGCTTTTACCATCACAGTTAAACTCGGTCGAGGGAGTTGTAACGAAACACTTTGGACCTGCGATTTCTCGCATGAGTATGTGAGCATCAATGCCGATTACCGTAGTTAATTATGAGCCCCTATGGCTAGTGTGATTCATGTAGTCGCTGGTGTAATCCTCAACGAACAGCGTGAAGTATTGCTTGCGTTACGCCCCCTGGATAAACATCAGGGCGGCTTATGGGAGTTCCCTGGCGGTAAAATAGAAGTTGGCGAAACTGTGCAGGCCGCCTTGGCCCGAGAATTACAAGAAGAAATTAATCTAGTCGTACTTGAATGTGCCCCCTTTCTTCTAATTGACCACGATTATGGAGATAAAAAAGTCTTACTCGATGTCTGGATAATCAAAGCACACAGTGGGACACCATACCCAAGAGAAGGGCAGCGCATTAGATGGGTCAAAATCCGCGACTTAAGTTCTTATGCTTTTCCTGCCGCTAATACTCCCATAGTCACGGCACTGAAAAAAAAGTGGAATGACGCCGAGTAAGGCAAAAATTTACCGATCCAAAAAAATGAATATATCCCAGCAAAAACCCAACTAATCCTGATCTTCTTGTCCAAATTCATCTGGCGGAATTTCAACTGGAATCGTGTGCCGCTCTGCTGCCCATTCGCCAAAATCTATGAGTTGGCATTTTTTGCTGCAAAACGGCCGGAAAAGTTCTGTTTCATTCCATTGCACAATTTTTTGACAGGTTGGGCAGTTAATTTGTTTTATGCCGGTCATTGGCCAACTCCTGGTACCGCATGTGTAGAGCTACTACCTGTGCTTGTAATTGGTTGAGGTCGCCAGTGTTATTAATAATTTCTGTTGCCTTTAACAAGCGCGCCTCGCGCGGCAGTTGGCTAGCGATGATTCTTTTAATTTGAGCGACATCTGTTTTGTCGCGTTGGTGGGTACGTTCGAGTTGCAATTCTTCGGGGATGTCGACAACCACAATTCTATCTACAAAATCATAACGGTTGCTTTCCAATAGCAAGGGGACCGACAGTAACAGCCATCTACTATGCGAGTGTAAAATTTGCTCGACAATCGCAGCGTGAATCAACGGATGTAGCAGTTGTTCTATCCAATCTTTGGCTGCAGGGTCACTGAAAATCAAATTCCGCAATAGTGGGCGTTGCAAAGATTCGTCAACATTGAGCAGGTGAGTGCCAAAATGTTCAACCAAATGCTTGAGTGCTGGCGAGCCAGCTTTAACCAACGTGCGCGAAATTTCATCGGCATCAATTACTTCAGCATCTAGCTTGCGGAACATTTCAGTGACAATACTTTTCCCGCTACCAATGCCGCCAGTGAGTCCAACGATGTAAGGTCGTTGTAGCTCATTAGTATTCATAAACTAGACCAAAATATTGAAATACAGGGAGGTGATAGTGTCACCATACAAGAGAGCGAGGAAGCCTGCACTGGCAAGATAAGGACCAAAGGGAATGGGTATGTTTTTATCACGACCTTTACTTATGATCAAACTTATACCCACTAGTGAGCCCACTAGTGAAGACAGCAAGATAATTTGTGGTAGCGTTTGCCAGCCCAGCCAAGCACCAAGTGCTGCAAGTAATTTGAAATCGCCAAAACCCATGCCTTCCTTGCCGGTGAGTAATTTGAAGATCCAATAAATGACCCACAAAATTAAGTAACCTCCTACTGCTCCCCATACTGCACTCTCTAAATTGGTGAGCCAGCCCTGAGAATTGATGAGCAGGCCCAACCATAACAGCGGCAACGTAATTTGGTCAGGCAAGAGCTGATGATCAAAATCAATTATGGCGAGTGCTAGCAGGCACCAGGTAAAAATAAGCAGTGCCAGTGTCAGCCAAGTAAAGCCGTAGTGTGCTGCAATAACGCAGGACAAAACCGCTGTAACAGTTTCAACGGTCAGATAACGCATAGAGATAGGTGTAAGACAATGTTTACATTTGCCACCTTGCAACAAAAAACTGACTACTGGGATATTCTCTAGAGCGCTGAGGGGGTGCTTGCAATGCGGACAATGGGAGCAGGGCTGAGCCAGATTAAAGTGAGCAAATGGGGCGCTAAGAGCAGCGGGTGGCATGTTTAAAAACTCATTACATTGGCTGCGCCATTCGTTTTGCATCATCAAAGGTAGGCGGTAAATTACCACATTGAGAAAGCTACCAATCAACAGACCAAAGAAGAAAGTAGACACCTCTAAAACCAAGGGATTGCTGAGTATTAATTCCAATGTTGTCATTAGCGTTTCTTAAACAACCGAGCCTATCATGAAAATTGGCATATACATGGCAATCATCAGGCCTCCCACCAATACGCCAAGAATTGCCATGATCATGGGTTCCATCATGGCGGTGAGCCCATCTACAGCGTTGTCCACTTCAGCTTCGTAAAAAGTGGCACATTTATCCAACATGCCATCGAGCGCCCCGGATTCTTCTCCAATAGATACCATCTGGAGAATCATGATGGGAAACACACCAGCGGTGCGCAATGCATAGGTAAGTTGCAAACCAGTGGTGACATCTTCGCGTACTTGCATCAGGGCATTGCGATAAACGACATTACCTGTTGCACCAGCGCAGGAAGTCAGCGCGTCAACTAGTGGTACACCGGCGGCAAAAGTAGTAGACAGCGTACGCGTAAATCGAGCCAAGGCCGATGTTTTAATGATTTCACCCATAACCGGTAATTTTAGAGTCAGTCGTTCTATGGATTCTTGAAATTTCTTGGAGCGAATTTTGGCTTCGCCAAATGCATAAACGGCTATACCAATACAGCCAGCAATCCACAGCCACCATTTGACGACGAAATCGGAAATTCCCAATACAAATTGGGTGAAGGCTGGTAACTCAGCGCCAAAACTCGAGAATGTTTCAGCGAATTGAGGTACTACCTTTATTAACAAAATAGCAGTAACAATTAAGGCTATGGATAATACGGTGATAGGGTAATTCATAGCTTTTTTTATTTTTGATTTCAAGGCTTCTGATTTTTCTTTGTAAACAGCAAGACGCTCCAACATTGTTTCCAGAGCGCCTGATTGCTCACCGGCATCGACCAGGTTGCAGAACAGTTCATCAAACTGGCGCGGGTGTTTACGGATGGAATCAGCAAAAGCATTACCGGCCTCGACGTCATCCCGGATAGTGCGCACCAGTTCACGCATACTTACGTTGACAAGACCTTCGCCTACAATCTCAAAAGACTGCACCAGTGGGATTCCAGCTTTCATCATGGTGGCTAATTGGCGAGTAAAAATAGCGATGTCCATGGGTTTTATTTTTGGCTTTGAAGGGCCGAAAAAGCCCTCACTCTTTTTGGTAATTGTAGATACCGTAAAACCCTTTTTGCGTAATTGGTTTTTTACTACTGCGATGTTAATGCCAGAAATTTCACCTTTATGAGTATTGCCACGGGCATCTTTCCCTTTCCACTGAAAGACATCTTGTTTTTTTGTGACAGCTGTAGAGGCCATGATTTATCTCTTAAACAAAGTCCAAAATACAAAAATATTAAGTTATACGGTTTGCTTCAGCCAGACTGGTAAGACCCATTGCGACTTTTTCCAAAGCCGAAGCGCGTAAGTTGTTATAGCCATCTTCGCGTGCAATATCAGCAATTTGTATTGATGTCCCATTATCCATAATCGCACGTGAAATTCTATCGGTGATTGGTAATACCTCATAAAGGCCAACCCGACCTTTATAACCTTCGTTGCATTTGTCGCAGCCGATTGCCCCGAACAATTGCATATTTTGCAATTGGCTAGCAGTGAAACCTTCCTGTAAGAGAATTCGACTAGGCAATTTCAATGATTTTTTGCAATGTTTACACAAACGACGTGCGAGGCGTTGAGCAATTATCAAGGAAATTGAGGTAGCTACATTGTAGGGAGGAATACCCATGTTTTGCAGTCGGGTCAGTGTTTCAGGTGCGCTGTTGGTGTGCAAGGTTGATAAGACTAGATGCCCAGTCTGGGCCGCCTTAATTGCGATTTCTGCTGTTTCTAGATCGCGTATCTCGCCTACCATCAATACATCAGGATCCTGTCGCAGGAACGCACGTAATGCTGAAGCAAAATTAAGTCCAATCTTGGTGTTAACAGCAACCTGATTAACTCCCTCAAGGTTTATTTCTATTGGATCTTCTGCTGTAGAAATATTCTTTTCCTTAGTATTTAAAATATTAAGTCCCGCATACAAAGAAACAGTTTTGCCGCTGCCGGTCGGGCCTGTGATCAGAATTAGGCCTTGCTGTAGATTCAGTGCTTTCATATAAAGTTGCTTCTGTGGTGGCTCATAACCCAGCATGTCTATACCAAGCTGCGCGCTGCTTGAATCGAGAATGCGCAAAACAATTTTTTCTCCCCACAGCGTAGGTAAAGTGTTGACGCGAAAATCAATCGCTTTGTTACGCGAAATTTTCAAATTGATACGGCCGTCTTGCGGAAGTCGTCGTTCGGAAATGTCAATTTGCGCCATGATCTTCACGCGGGAACAAATACGGTTAGCAATAGATAATGGTGGCCGTGCAATTTCCCTGAGTATTCCGTCGACACGATTACGTACGCGGTATGTTTTTTCATACGGTTCTATATGAATATCGGATGCACCAATCTTGATTGCGTCCAGCAGTAATTTGTTGACATAGCCTACGATGGGCGCTTCGTCCTGTGCTTCTTCTGTTGGTTCCGAGTTTGCGGTTTCTTCTCGATGTTCAATCTCAAAGTCTGCAAGTACCAACCCATCAAATTCGGTGAATTTGTTTTTTTCGTCATGTTTGGAAATTAAGATAGCTTCAATAGTCTCATGTAATTTGTCATCTTCGACGACAACCAATTCAAGAGAAAAACCAGTATGAAATTTTATTTCATTTATGGCGTTAGCATCGGAGGGGTCTGACATACCAAGAAAAAGCCGGTTACCCCTTTTGAACAAAGGTACAACATTATGTTTGCGCAGCAAACGAGCATCTACCAGTGCCAACGGAAAATTTGTTGGATCGCAGGTATTGATGTTTAGTAACGGCAAGCCAAATTCGTGAGCAACTGCATTCGCAATGACTAAGCTGCCTAGCAAATTATTTTGAACCAAATGCCGGATAAGCGGTGTATTGGCACGTTCGGCATTGTTACAGGCAGCAGCGGCGATTTCAGGATCCAGCAGGTTGTCTGCGACTAGACGTCGAGCTAACCCGGTTATTATGCCTTCTGTAGACATCTTTTGTATTTCGTATGGTGCTACTGGTTTTTATATTAAAGGTTGCGAATTTTCATTGATCAACCCGACAATGTCGCGAGTTAATAGGATTGCAAAATTCAGTTTGTATTTTTGATCTATAAGACGTGTCATACAAAGCCAACAAAGACACATTACTTATTTGTTTTTTACAGGCGGAAATCAAGCAAAAGATTTCTTGCAATCAAGTTTAGTAGAAGTTTAATTTTTTGCTATGTGAAGCTGTGGTGGTAAGGCTCCTCACCAGTTTTAATTGGAATAATTCCAGCTGCACTGAGCAAAATCTTTGTTTCCTTTGGCAATTTGAAGGCTTTACTGCGATATTCTATGAGAGTGTTTTAATCCTAATTCTAAAGAAAACAGATAGTTAATTTGGTGAAATTATTGGCTGAGCTAAAATAGATCATGACAACGGTAGGAATCATCTTTGTCAAAGATGGCATTTACAGATGTTATGACGTTGGTTTGTGAGTAGATTGGGATATAAATAATCAGTCATCAATACTCCAAATGTATTTGATGCCGAACAGCTTTTCATATCCCACGACTTTAACTATCGTTTTTTTCGAGCCGGACTATCCTTTTCATATCAAAGTATAGAAAACTATTAAAGTAGGCTAGAGTCCACCGATAAGGACTCGTGAGCATCGTAGCCGCAATAACAACTCACATACCCTCAAGCGCAAGTTTAATCTGAGACCCCAAGTAAGTAAGGCCTAGCTTGACTTGCTGCAGGCACCGTGCGAAAAAGCTCCGTCGACTCAGTTCGTCAGGTTTTCATAACAAGCAGTAGTTTTGACAATTGTTTATAAATTCAACATTTTCCTTGAGGATCTATTCATGAAATTACCCGTGTTAGTGCAAGCCCTAGTATTTACTGTGGTGACTCTGCCCGTTCAACAAGTGCTGGCCGCTGAAGCTATGACGCATATGTCCGGCAGTTTTGCTGGTTGGCGTCAGATTGGTACAGCTAATTGGCGGATCGAAAATGACGAATTTGTGGCAGACATGGGCAATGGCCATTTGGTGACAGAAGTTGATTATCAGGATTTCCATATCACTGCAGAATTCTGGGTTAACGAAGGCGCCAATAGCGGTATCTTCCTGCGTGCTTCCAATAAAGATGAAATCAGGGACACTAATGCGTATGAGGCCAACATTTACGATAACCGTCCTGATCAATCAGGTCGTACCGGCGGTTTAGTGAATTTTGCGGCGCCAACTACAGTGATCAATACTCCAGATAAATGGAGTACCTACGATATCACCGTACAAGGTGATCACATTGTCATTAAGCTGAATGGTGTAACTACAGTTGATATTCACGATGCAACTTACGCGAGTGGACCAATTTCATTGCAATATGGTGCAGGTACAGTGAAATTCAGAAATGTAATGATTGGAAAGCTTTAAAGAAGGTTTAATTTTTTGATGATGCAAGAAAAAAATTCTTGCACCATCAAAATTATTTTTAATTTCCCTAAGCGTCCTCCAGCTTTAACAGATTGCAACTATTGACAGCTTCTGCAGGAAGTTAAGCAACGAGCTGTTAATCGTTAAACAGCATGGTGAAGTCGGTTGCCTTGATGTGTTTGGTCAACGCCCCCACCGAAATATAATCCACACCGGTTTCGGCTGTCGCGACAAGTGATGTGGTTGTATATCCGCCGGAAGCTTCCAGTTTTGCTCTGCCCTTGGTTTGGGCGACTGCAGCACGAATCATAGTCAGGCTAAAATTGTCGAGCATCACAATATCCGCTTTGGCTATCAAAGCTGTTTCTAATTCGTCCAATGACTCAACTTCAATTTCAAGCTTTCGCTGTGGGTGTAATGTTCTGGCGCTTGCAACAGCTTCGGCAATGCCACCGCAGGCTTTGATATGGTTTTCTTTGATTAGGTAAGCATCGAAAAGGCCAAAACGATGATTGGAACATCCGCCAGTAACTACTGCGTATTTCTGTGCAAGACGCAAACCTGGAATGGTCTTGCGAGTGTCTAGAATTTGTACTTTGGTGTGGGCTACCAGGCCGGCGTAGTGTCTAGCAGCAGTCGCCACACTCGAAAGAGTTTGTAGAAAATTAAGCGCTACGCGTTCGCCTGTCAATAAACCTCGCGCTTTACCGCTGGCACTGAAAACAAGATCATTAGGTTGGAGGTAGTCACCATCATGGTGATGCCACAGCAGAGTAATATCAGGGTCAATCTGTTTGAATACGGCAACTACCCAGGGGGCGCCGCAAAGTACAGAGGGTTCACGGGTCATCACCTTGGCATACGATATGTGGTGTGCAGGCACTAGTTCGGCAGTGATATCACCGCTGCCGATGTCTTCTGCGAGAGCTGTGGCTACGGTTTGCTGCAGTCCTGCAAAAAATGGATTATTTGTCATCGTTACTGCCTTGGCTGGTTAGCAGTTGGCTAAAAGTTCGCGCATTATAGCCCTGCAGCTTGCTCGCCCCAGGCACTCACAGTTGCCCTCAATGCGGGTGTCCACTAGCATATGCGCAACATTTTGCAGGTGCCCTTCAATGAGTTTACAAATTATAGAGCATCTTCTGGTAAGCGCCTTGCAAGTGCCGTCCCCAAATTGCAGTGAGAGAATCGACACCGCGGATATCAGTTTGCTGGTCATTCATAACATCAGTCTGCCACCTGGTGATTTTGGTGGCCCACATATTGATGAGCTGTTTTGCAATCGGCTGGATGTTAACGCTCATCCATATTTTGCCGCGATAGGTAATTTACGTGTATCGGCTCATCTGTTTATCCGCCGCGATGGCGTGGTGGTGCAATATGTGCCATTCAACCGTAAGGCTTTCCATGCTGGCATCTCCAGTTTTGCTGGTCGTAATGAATGTAATGAATATTCGATTGGTATCGAACTCGAAGGTACGGACGAGATTCCTTTTACCGATACCCAATATCAGCAATTGGCAGCAATCACACGACTTTTGTTGTTTGTATACCCAGGTATCAACGCACAACGTATTGCTGGTCATGCGGATATTGCCCCAGGGCGCAAAACTGATCCAGGTCCTTGCTTTGATTGGGGGCGATACCTAGACAGTCTGCCGCCTGCATGAAGGGGTATCTGGTGTCATCTTCAAGAGTAGAGGGACAACTCACGATTGTTGAAAACAACAGAGTGCAATGGAGTTGCTTGGAGTGCTGCACTCTAATTGAAAATCCATGTTTTTAACTAACTACAAAATTCAGAGCCTGATAATCCCGATGTTTTTTTTGATCCTGGCAAGCATGCTCAAACATTATGTAGTAATACTACATAATGGCTTCTGGCGGTTGGAAAAATGGCAATGACTCAAGTAGAATTGAGCCTTAATGTAATTTAACTACAACATTTTTTAAGAACTTGCAGAGCATCTTGTAATGGCAGAAAACTTACGTGACATAGACCCCCTAGAAACCCAGGAATGGCTGGACTCCATCTCCTCCGTCATCAAGCAGCATGGCATGGACAGAGCTCAATTTCTACTCAAGTGCCTGGTTAATAAAGCCACTGAATCCGGCCAGCAATTACCCCTCGATTCCTTAATAACCCCTTATCGCAATACCATCCCGGTTGCACAAGAAGCCACCCTTCCTGGCGATCAACGCATGGAGCGCGCTGTTCGAGGCATTATTCGCTGGAATGCCTTGGCGATGGTGATGCGCGCCAACAAGCTGGGTTTCGATCTGGGTGGTCATATCTCGACTTTTTCGTCGTCTGCCACATTGTACGATGTGGGGTTTAACAATTTCTTCCGTGGTCCCTCGGACGACCATCTGGGAGATCTGATCTATTTTCAGGGCCATGCTTCCCCTGGAGTGTATTCACGGTCGTTTATGGAGGGTCGGTTGAGTGCAGAGCAACTGGACAATTTCCGTCAAGAAGTAGACGGCAATGGCTTGTCGTCGTATCCACACCCAAAACTCATGCCTGATTATTGGCAATTTCCCACGGTCTCCATGGGGCTTGGACCTTTGCAGGCAATCTACATGGCACACGTATTGAAATATTTAGACAACCGTGGCCTGGTAAAACAAGGCGACAGACAGATCTGGGCCTTTCTCGGTGATGGTGAATGTGACGAGCCAGAATCACTGGGCGCCATCAGTCTGGCGGCACGTGAACAACTGGGAAATCTCAATTTTGTGATCAACTGCAATTTGCAGCGGCTGGATGGTCCGGTGCGTGGCAACGGTAAAATTATTCAGGAACTAGAAGGTATATTCCGTGGTGCTGGCTGGAATGTAATCAAAGTTGTCTGGGGTCGGCATTGGGACAGCCTGCTGGCTAAGGACAAAGATGGCATCTTGCAAGCGCGCATGGACGAATTAGTAGATGGCGAATTTCAAGCTTTCCGGACTCGCGGTGGTGCTTATACTAGGGAATATTTCTTTGGCAAAAGTCCGGAACTGTTAAAGATGGTTGAACATCTTTCCGATGATCAATTGATGGATCTCAATCGCGGTGGACACGACCCAATCAAAGTATATTCAGCTTACAAACAGGCTGTGGAAACCACCGATCGTCCTACCGTTATTTTGGCAAAAACGATCAAGGGTTATGCATTCGCTTCGGCAGAAGGCCAAAACTCCACCCACTCGGCGAAGAAGCTAGCAATAGATGAATTAAAAGCTTTTCGCGACCGGTTCGGTATACCTATCCCCGACGACAAGCTCGAACAAGTGCCGTATTACCGACCCGCTGAAGATAGCCCCGAAATGAAATACATGCGCTCACAACGTGCCAAATTAGGAGGCTCACTACCCCAGCGACAGCGTCATAGTGAGATTTTAAAAGTTCCGGAACTCAGTGCTTTTGAAGCACAGACCAAAGGCACAGGTGAGCGTGAAGTGTCGACCACCATGGCATTTGTCCGCCTCTTGTCCAACCTTGTCAAAGATAAGGAAATTGGTCATCGAGTTGTACCAATTGTGCCCGATGAGGCCCGCACCTTCGGAATGGAAGGTATGTTCCGCCAGATTGGAATCTACTCGGCCAAAGGCCAACTTTATGATCCAACCGACTCTGGCCAAGTGATGTATTACCGCGAATCCAAAGATGGCCAATTGTTGGAAGAGGGTATAAATGAAGCTGGCTCCATGGGTTCATGGCTGGCAGCTGCCACTTCCTATAGTGTGAATAACTACCCGCTGATTCCGTTTTACATCTATTACTCCATGTTTGGATTTCAGCGAGTGGGAGATATGTGCTGGGCAGCGGGCGACTTACAGGCCCGTGGCTTTTTGCTGGGTGCAACAGCTGGTCGCACTACACTCAATGGTGAGGGCTTGCAGCATCAGGATGGCCATAGTCATCTGGCAGCGCTGAGTATTCCCAACTGTGTCAGTTACGATCCAACTTATTCGTACGAGCTTGCCGTAATCATTCAGGATGGTATTCGTAGAATGTACAAGGAAGATCAAAATGTCTGGTATTACATTACCCTGATGAACGAAAACTATACCCATCCGGATATGCCCAAGGGTGTGGAGGAGGGCATTCTCAAAGGTATGTATTTGCTTGAGGATGGCGAGAGCAAAGCGTACAAAGATGCTAATGGCAAAACCAAATTACGAGTACGTTTGTTGGGCAGTGGCACCATCCTACGTGAAGTACGTGCCGCCGCAGCCATGTTGCGCAATGATTACAAAGTTGCAGTTGATGTATGGAGCACCACCAGCATGAATGAGCTGGCGCGTGACGGGCAGGCAGTGGATCGTTGGAACATGTTGCACCCAACCGCCAAACCCAAACTTTCGTATGTGCAACAATGTCTGAGTGAACGCGAAGGCCCGGTGATTTCGACCACCGACTACATGAAAATTTATTCCGATCAGATACGTGCTTTTGTGCCTGCACCATACAAAGTGCTAGGCACTGATGGTTTTGGGCGCAGCGACAGCCGAGAAAAATTGCGGCATTTTTTTGAAGTGAATCATAAATACATTGTGGTCGCGGCTCTCAACGAATTGGCGAAGACAGGAGAGATAGCAACAACTGTGGTCAGTGCTGCGATCAAAAAGCTGGGACTTGATCCTGAAAAAACTAATCCGGTATTGATGTAGTTCTGGTATCGAAGCGAAATTGGAAAAAAATTAAGCAAAAGCGGGTGTAGATTTGACCCGACTTGAGGAGTAGACAGCGTGGCAGTTGAAAAAATTCAAGTTCCTGATCTTGGCAGTGATGACGCAGTTGAGGTCATCGAGGTGCTGGTCAAGATTGGCGACAAAGTAAGTGAAAATGATTCACTGGTCGTGCTTGAAAGCGATAAAGCAGCAATGGAAATTCCGTCACCCAAAAGTGGCATCGTCAAGCAGGTGCTGGTCAAAGTAGGCGATCAAGTTAAACACGGCGCGGATCTAGTCGCACTGGAAACAGGCGCTGTTGCTGTGGCGAGCAAACCAGTGCCCACTCCCGCAGCACCAGTTGCTGCAAAAGAAACAGTAAAAGCAACAGTGCCTGCGTCAGTAGCAAAAAATGTAAGCATCTCATCCATACAGACTATAAAAGTACCTGACTTGGGTGATGCACATGAAGTAGAAGTGATTGAAATTCTCGTCAAAGTGGGTGATGTAATTAAAGTCGAAGCAGGATTAGTCACGCTCGAAACGGACAAGGCTGCTATGGACGTGCCGTCACCGGCAGCTGGCAAAGTAGTGGCGATCAAAATAAAACTGGGCGACAAAGTGTCCGCGGGCTCGATCATTCTCGATTTAGAAACCAGCGCAGTTCCGCAACAAGTTGATACACCTGCAGCTGTTCCTGTTGCTGTTCCCCTTCCTGTTCCCGCTGCGCCAACAGCATCAGTGCCAATAACAAGTACTGCTCCAATAATGGTTTCTGGCACATCCAATTCCGTCGATGTTTATGCTGGCCCTGCGGTCCGAAAACTAGCGCGTGAACTAGGTGTTGATCTTACTCTGGTGGCAGGCAGTGGTGGTAAAAATCGTATCGTTAAAGAAGATATACAAGGCTTTGTTAAGTCACATCTGCAAAATGGAAAGGCTGCGATACAAACTGCAACTACTGGTTACGGCATACCGCCTATTGAAGATATTGATTTCAGCAAGTTTGGTGCTGTCGAAGAATTAGAGTTGAGTAAGTTGCATCGCGTAACTGCGCAAAATATGGCGCGCAACTGGCTCAATGTGCCACACGTCACCCAATTTGATGAGGCTGATGTGACTGATCTGGAAGAGTTCCGCACAGCGCAAAAAAGTCTTGCCGATAAAAAAGGAATTAAACTTTCTCCACTACCTTTTATTGTAAAAGCGTGCGCACAAGCCTTGCATGAATACCCTCAGTTTAATGTGTCGTTACATTCATCTGGCACCAAATTAATCCACAAAAAATATATCCACATTGGTGTGGCGGTTGCAACTCCTGCAGGCTTGATGGTGCCAGTAATTAAAAATGTCGATCAAAAATCAATTTGGCAAATCGCAAACGAAATTGCCGTTCTCAGCACCAAAGCCAAAGATCGCAAGCTGACTCGCGAAGATATGGAGGGTGGTTGTTTTACGATATCCAGTCTGGGCAATATTGGCGGTACAGGGTTTACCCCTATCGTAAATGCACCGGAAGTGGCGATCCTAGGCGTTTCTAAAGCGGCCATAAAACCGGTTTACAAAAATGGTGTCTTTGTGCCGCGCACCCTGTTGCCGTTTGCCCTGTCCTACGATCACCGTGCGGTGAATGGAGTCGATGGTGGCATGTTCTGTACTTATTTGGCAGGTTTGCTCAGTGATATTCGGCTGCTGATTCTCTAGTCGGGAGGAAACAACAATGCCAACTTTTGACATTATTTCAGAAGTGGACATCCACGAACTAACTAATGCGGTTGATCAAGCCAGTCGTGAAATTGGCACCCGTTTCGATTTCAGAGGGGCGGATGCTTGCTTTGAACTAGCCGAGAGTGTTGTCACCATGACTGCACAATCAGAGTTCCAGATAGATCAGATGCTGGAAATTTTGAAAGGCAAAATGATCAAGCGCCAAATTGATATCAGCTGTATCAAACTGGACGACATTGTGCTGATGGGGAAAAAGGCCATACAAAACGTAACAGTACAGCAAGGTATCGAAGCCGACATAGGCCGTAAAATTGTCAAACATGTAAAAGACCTGAAAATGAAAGTACAAATTGCCATTCAAGGTGACAAGTTACGTGTGACTGGAAAAAAACGCGATGACTTGCAAGACGTAATGGCAGTACTGCGCAAAGGTGAATTCGGAGTGCCACTGCAATATGACAACTTTCGAGATTGAGTTTGGTCGATTGATTTTTTAGAAGGCTGCTTCGCTCTTACAAGGTGCATTGAAAATAGAGCGCGGAGACTTTTATTCTTCGCATACAAATCCCATGATGCTGCAAACGAGCCTTGGAGCTGAATCTGCTACCTGCCCTGTGAGACTTATAATGCGTTTTATTTTTCTGCTATTTATCATACTGCCCATTGCAGAATTCATGCTGCTGATGGAGGTTGGGAGTCGCATTGGGGCTCTGCGAACCATCGCAATTGTCTTGTTAGCAGCTTATGTCGGTGTACAAATAATCAAGCGGCAGGGGTTTGCGACTCTTATACGTGCACAGCAACGTATGCAAAGCGGTGAGTTGCCCACCGCTGAGTTGCTGGAAGGATTTATGCTAGCAGTTGGTGGCGTACTTTTCCTTATTCCAGGTTTTATCACCGATATATTGGGTGTTGTGTTTCTGATTCCGTTCACCAGGCACCCTCTGGTGGCCTATTTACTACGCGCTGGCATGTTGCAGACTTTTGGCAATGGGGTTGGGGGTGGCACTTTTACCAGTTACAAGATGGGGCAACACGAATCCCATACAGGGCAAACATGCAAGACCTTCTATGAAGGTGAGTTTGTTCGCGAGGCTTCACCTATTGAGGCTCTTACGCAAACGACGCCCATTGACACCAATAAACAAGCTAGTAAAAGTCAGGCAAAAACCTAAAAATAATTGCATAATAGCCATTGAAATCAGGAACGCACACCCCATCTTAGTAAAGGAACTCAGGGGTTCGAGCCGCACTGGTGTAATCCCCTGCCGATATTAGGAACTGGAAATATTCCGGTATTGAAGGTTATTTTTTAAGTAAATGTTGGAGACAAAAGCAATGAAAATACGACCATTACACGACCGCGTTGTAGTTAAACGCAAAGAAGAAGAAACCAAAACTGCAGGTGGCATTGTGCTGCCAGGTTCCGCCGCAGAAAAGCCCTCACAAGGCGAAGTATTGGCTGTAGGTCCTGGCAAAGTGCAGGATAACGGCACGGTACGTCCAGTTGGCCTTAAAGTGGGCGATAAAGTGTTGTTTGGCAAATACGCTAGCAATACCGTAAAGATTGGCGACGAAGAATTGCTCATCCTGAGCGAAAGCGAAATCTACGGTGTGCTGGAAGGTTAATCCTCCGAAACTCTGTCCACCCCCTCGAATTTCATATTGAACTCATAAAATTACAGGTATCTAACAATGTCTAAAGACGTATTATTTGGTGATAAGGCCCGTCATAGCATGGTCCGAGGAGTAAACCTCCTGGCTGACGCGGTAAAAATAACTTTGGGTCCTAAAGGTCGTAACGTGGTTATCGACAAATCTTTTGGCGCCCCCACCGTGACCAAAGACGGTGTGTCAGTTGCAAAAGAAATTACCCTCAAAGACAAGTTCGAAAACATGGGCGCGCAGATGTTAAAAGAAGTTGCGTCTAAAACTTCTGATGTTGCTGGAGACGGCACCACCACAGCTACCGTTCTGGCCCAGGCAATTTTGAACGAAGGTTTGAAATCAGTTGCTGCCGGTATGAACCCAATGGATCTTAAACGCGGCATTGATAAAGGTGTTGCGGCAGTAGTTGCAGAACTTATCAAAATGTCCCAGCCCTGCACCGAAAACAAGGCAATTGCACAAGTGGGCAGTATCTCTGCCAACAGTGATGTAAGCGTAGGCGACATCATTGCTGAAGCCATGGCGAAAGTAGGTAAAGAAGGTGTTATTACTGTTGAAGATGGCTCCGGTCTCGAAAACGAACTGGCTGTTGTTGAAGGTATGCAGTTTGATCGTGGTTACCTGTCGGCTTATTTTATCAACAATCAAGACACCATGGCGGCTGAACTCGAAAACCCGTTGATTTTGCTTGTTGAGAAAAAAATCTCCAACATTCGAGAAATGTTGCCAGTGCTAGAAGGCGTTGCCAAATCCGGTCGTCCTCTGTTCATTGTTGCAGAAGATGTTGAAGGCGAAGCGCTGGCCACTCTGGTGGTCAACAATATGCGTGGCATTGTAAAAGTTGCTGCTGCCAAAGCCCCTGGTTTTGGTGATCGTCGTAAAGCCATGTTGCAAGATATTGCTGTGTTGACTGGTGCTACCGTAATTGCAGAAGAGCTGGGCCTCAATTTGGAAGGTGCGACTTTAACTGATTTAGGTTCTGCCAAACGTGTCATCCTGACCAAAGACAACACCACCATTATTGATGGAGCTGGCGACAGTGTAAAAATCGAAGGTCGTGTAACCCAGTTGCGCGCCCAGATCGAAGAAACATCTTCCGATTACGACCGCGAAAAACTGCAAGAACGTGTGGCCAAATTGGCCGGTGGTGTCGCCGTAATAAAAGTAGGTGCCAGCACCGAAATCGAAATGAAAGAGAAAAAAGCCCGCGTAGAAGATGCATTGCACGCAACCCGTGCTGCCGTTGAAGAAGGCGTAGTGCCTGGCGGCGGTGTTGCTTTGGTACGCGCACTGCAAGCCATTAAAGGCTTGAAAGGTGATAACGAAGACCAAAATGTTGGCTTGGCCATTCTGCAACGCGCACTTACCGCTCCTTTGCGACAAATTGCTTCTAACTCTGGTGATGATGCGTCCGTTGTATTGGACAAAGTACGTAGCCTCAAAGGCAACAAAGGTTACAACGCTGCCACTGGCGAATACGGCGACATGCTGGAAATGGGTATTTTGGATCCAACCAAGGTTACCCGTTCTGCCCTGCAGGCAGCCGGTTCCGTAGCAGGTTTGATGTTAACCACTGAAGCCATGATTGCTGAGCACCCGGAAGAAAAACCGGCTGGTGGCGGTGGTGGTATGGGCGGTGGAATGGGTGGTGGAATGGGTGGAATGGATGGCATGATGTAAGCTGTTTTCCAGCTGTGACAAGCATTACCGAAACCCCCGCATTGCGGGGGTTTTTTTTGTTGTGTGAATTGGATTGTGTTAGATAAGCGCATCGTTAGATTTTGCTTATATGCCGGTCACATTCATTCATTAGAAGTAAGTTTGTTTTTATCAGGATTTGCTGTCGCCTACTTAGCTGTAGGTTTATATCAACAACATTATTTTTATGTAATGAAAATAGTTACTTGATCTATATCCCGCAGCTTTTTGCACGTATAATTCAGTCTATGGCACAGACCCCTGATAATTTCGACGATATCTCCAGCATAGTTCCTGAACGGGATGAGCTGGTTTCTCACCGCAGACGCAATCGCAGTACTGCTACTGCTTCGGTGCAACCCTCATCAGCGCAAGAAGTTTATGCTTCCCAAACAAGTAGTACAGTAATTTTCCTGTTGACCTTTCTGGTATTGGGCTTTTTTGCCAGTGTGGGTACCGGGTATTACTTCTATCAGTCAGGATTGGCTACTAATGTTCAATTGATTGAATCCAACAGCCGTATTGCCCAGCTCGAATCTAGTCTCAATGACATGGATGCTGCTACTTCCCAGTCTGCACTGGGCTTAATGGAAAAAGTGGAGTTTAACTTTACAGAAATCGACAAACTTTGGGCAGCACGAAATACTCTTAAAACCGAAAGCGAAACACTGGTCACTACTGTGGCTGCCTTAAAAGCCACAGTTACATCGATTGAAGCGGCTGTGACGACCCACGGCTCCATGCTCAATCAACATACTAACCAAGTTGCCGCCATTGGTGAACGACTGGAAGATATCAACAAAAACTTCGCTGGTATGGACGATCTAGGGCAGCAATTGACTGTCATTAACGCAGATCTTAATCGGGTCAAGGCTTCGATGAATTCAGTCGAAGCTGATGTAGAAAAACGCCTCAGTACTGCTCAAGAGGACATTGAATCTATAAATGTTTACCGATTGCAGTTGAATCAAACTATGGCCGCTTTACAAACCAGCATAAACACCCTGCAACAGCGGGTTGGACAATAACACTAGGCAGTCGTGTTGTTTCTGTGCCTGTTTTATCGAAGTATCAACATTTCTTTTTTTCATTATTGTCCTTCGCTTAACAACTAAAGCGTAGGCTATAATGCACCCTCTTGCGGACGTGGCGAAACGGCAGACGCGCTGGATTTAGGTTCCAGTACCATTGGTGTGAGAGTTCAAGTCTCTCCGTCCGCACCATATTTATCCTAAGCAGTACAGGTAAGAAGCCATGAAATTTCCCCGGTTATTGTGTTTTTTTCCAGCATTTTTCCTTCTCCCTTCAGTATTTGCCCAAGCACCGCCGCCTGCATTTACTGCTGCCAACAATCCACTTAAGGGTGATGTTGAGCAGAATCTGAGCAACATTAAATTACCTGCTGGATTCAGCATTGCGCTTTATGCAAGTGGCATGGAAGAAGCCCGCAGCATGGCCATGGGTGATGATGGCACACTGTATGTGGGTACTCGTGGTGCACAGGGTGCTCCAGCCATTGGTAAGGTTTATGCAATACCAAATGCCAATGGTGACAACAAAGGTGATGAGGTGATTACTATTCTGGAAGGCTTAAATTATCCCAATGGCGTTGCCTTTCACGATGGTGATCTTTACGTGGCTGAAATTAACCGCATTCTTAAATATGAAAATGTTGCGGGTAAGTTACACGCAATGCCCGCACCCGTTGTGATCAATGCTTCTTTGCCCAATGACTATATGCACGGTTGGAAATTTATCAATATTGGTCCAGATAATAAAATTTATGTACCAGTTGGGGCTCCCTGCAATATGTGTGAACCTGAGGGTTTGCACGGTACGATTTTACGTATGGATCTCGATGGCTCCAATCTGGAAGTGTATGCCCGCGGTGTACGTAACTCAGTGGGTTTTGATTGGCATCCTAGCAGCGGTGAATTATGGTTTACCGATAATGGTCGTGATTTATTGGGAGATAACATCCCACCTGAAGAATTGAATGTTGTCACAACAGCAGGACAGCATTTTGGTTTCCCCTATCGCTATGGAAAAACCATCCTCGACAATGAATTTACAACCCCCATGGGCGCGAATGAATTCACACCAGCCATACTCGAAATGCCAGCCCATAATGCTGGGCTTGGTATTGAGTTTTACAATGGAGATCAATTTCCAGCCACTTATACCAACCAGTTGTTTGCCGCTTATCATGGTTCATGGAATCGAGATCCCATCGATGGCTATAAAATTCGTTTGATGCGTTTCGAAAACAACAAAGCAGTAAGTTTTGAAGATTTTGCTACTGGTTGGCTACAAGACAATAGTTACTGGGGTCGCCCGGTAGATGTCGAACAAACTCAAGATGGATCATTGTTGGTGTCTGATGATTTTAACGGTGTAATTTACCGTATTTCCTACGCTGAGTAATTTGTAGAAAGTTTGTCAGGAATGCTGTGGGCTAATAAATAACATTGCCTGTCCAGTTTGCCTTCAAAATCAAAACCGGTTGTCGAGCGTGTTATATCCTGGATGGCATTAGTATTGATGTGGTGATCAAACAGGCGAAATTTACGATTGTTGGTGCTAAAGATAATCTTGCCATCGGGCTTTAGAATTCGTAGGCATTGATTAAGCAAAGCAGGGTGATCCCTCTGCACGTCAAATACTCCGCTCATCTTTTTGCTGTTACTGAAAGTGGGTGGATCACACACGATGATATCCATGCTACCGGTTGCTAGTTCTGGCAGTAAAGCCATTACATCTGCAGTAATAAATCGATGGTCGTTGGGATCAATACCATTAAGTAAAAAGTTTCTTTGCGCCCATTCGATGTACGTGTTGGACATATCAACAGTATGCACTGTTCGCGCCTTACCCTTGGCCGCATAAACGGAAAATGAGCCAGTATATGCGAATAAATTCAACACCTCTTTGTTTTCACTCAACTCTCTGACCATGGCGCGTGTTGGGCGATGATCAAGAAATAAACCAGTATCGAGGTAATCGCTCAGGTTGACCTGAAATTGCAGGCCGTTCTCGTTCACTATTTTTGTGGCGGAGGTGTCTGCAACTTTATTGTATTGTTCTTTACGATCGGTGATGACAGCGCGCTGTTTGACGTGAATGTGTTGTGTCGGAATATGGAGTATTTGCGCAATACAGTCGCGACTTTGCGCTAGCCATTGGTTATGTTCGTCTTCGGTAAGGGTATGTTTGCGCTGATACTCAGCTGCATAAATATGGTCTTCATACAAATCAATAGCGAAGGGAAAGTCAGGCAAGTCTAGATCGTACAGTCTGTAACAACTCACGCCCTGGGTCTTGGCTTTCTTGCGCAGGTGGGTATACACCTTGTGCAGACGATTGCTGAACATGGTGTATTTGTCTTGAGTCAATTGGGAGGTTACTGTTTGCATAAATTTAGAAATAAAAGCCTGGTTACTGCAATACAAATTTAAGCCCAATAAGCATTAGGATGGCTGCCAAAAAAGGGCGTAAAAAACGTTCAGGAATTTTCGCGCTTAAATGACTTCCGATCCAAATGCCTGGCAGAGAACCTACTAACAGGCTACCCAACAATGTCATATTGACATTGCCCAGGGCCCAATGGCCCAAACCTGCCACCATAGTTAACGGGATTGCATGTGCTAGATCGGTGCCAACAATTTTAAGTGTGCTCAAACGTGGATAAAGAAACAGTAATGCAACCGTACCCAGTGCACCCGCACCAACAGAAGTAAGTGTAACCAGTACACCAAGTACAGCTCCGGTTAAAACAGTAGCTGGAATGTCCCAGGGTGGAGCAAATCGTGCAGTAGAATGATAGTTAAGTTGCGAGCCAGCAATGACAGGTATTGAATTGCGCAACAAGATGGCGCGGATAAGCATGGCAGTACTGGTAAGCACTAATGCAAGGCCAAGAGAAAAAGTCACTATTCCCGTGAGCTCGGTACCTATGGACATGTAATAGCGAATCACCAGCAAGGTTGCTATTGCCATTGGTAAGCTGCCGAGGGCCATCAATGCCACGATGCGCCATTCAACTGAGTTATGCGTGCCATGATGTACAAATACACCACCTGTTTTGGTGATTGCGGCATAAAGCAGGTCGGTACCCACCGCAACAGCCGGCTGAAAACCAAACATGAACACCAAAAGTGGTGTCATCAATGATCCGCCACCAACACCTGTAATGCCGACCAGCATTCCCACCACAAACCCTGAAATTGAATACAATAAATCCATAAAAAAATCACTACTGATAAACAATGGTCGTCACTCTAGCAGACAACTTAAGAGAAATTTAGTGATATATTGGCATATGTTTATGCGATAAAAAGATATATGATTTTTTTATGAAACTACTGCAATTAAAATATTTGACAGAAATTGTGCGTCAAGGGCTTAGCATTTCTCAGACCGCCTTGACTCTGCACACTTCGCAATCGGGTGTCAGTCGGCAAATACAACTATTGGAGCAAGAGTTGGCCTTGCAGATTTTTCAGCGTCATGGCAAACGTCTAGTGGGCATTACCGCAGCCGGCCAGCTTGTAGTGAAGCAGGCTGAAAAAGTATTACGTGCCATGCAAGATCTGGTGCGAGTGGGTGAAGAATTTAGTCAGCAGGATCGAGGTACGTTGACTATTGCAACCACGCATACTCAAGCGCGATATTTTCTCCCGATACCGGTTCAAAAATTCACGGCTGCCTGGCCCAATGTGGTACTGAGTATTCATCAGGGAAACCCTACTCAAGTTGCTGAAGAGGTGGCCAGTGGTGCGGCGGATATTGGCATTGCAACCGAAGCTATTAGCAAAAATTCTGCGCTGTTATGTTTGCCATGTTATGAATGGAATCGTTGCATCATTACTCCCAAACGGCATCCATTGCTTAAGTCCAAGCCTTTGACTTTGAAAAAAGTGGTGCAATTTCCCCTCATTACTTACGACTTTGCCTTCACCGGCGGTAGTTTGGTTAGTAAAGTTTTTGACGATGCAGGTTTAACAACCAACATTGTACTTACAGCCATTGATGCAGATGTAATAAAAACCTACGTAAAGCTTGGTCTTGGCATAGGTCTGGTAGCTGCAATGGCATACGACAGCAAACGTGACAGTGAACTGAGTATGCTCGATGCCAGTCATTTGTTTCCAGCAAGTACAACTTATCTAGCGTTGCGAAGGGACAGTTTTTTACGTGAATATTTTTATGATTTTTTGCATTTGTTGTTGCCGTCCAGTAGTCGTAAGACTTTGCAAACTGCCTTGCAAAAAGGCTGATAAATATATATTCGTAAGGGTAGTTCTTCTTCGAAATTTTCTCTACGAAAGTATTTTTGTATATGCATAGGCAGCTTACACTGCCCGCAGTAACTCCAATGGTTTCTGCTTGAGCACTGAACGTGTAGCCATTAGGGCAGTGGCAACACTAAGCACACTTATGGCAACTATGCTGAAGCTGGTAATGCCAAATGAGAAACTCCATAGGCTATCGAAAATAAAATACGAAATGCTGTACGACATAGCCAGACTCAGCAGCACACCTGATAAAGCGGCAAAAAATCCCAGAATACCAAACTCAATCTGCACAATAGCTTGCACATCATTAAAATTGGCGCCGAGAATTTTCAGCAGGTTGATTTCCCAGAAACGGGATTTAACTTCGTAACGGGCTATTGAAAATAGCACTACCAGACCTGCAAATATGGAAAGGTAAGCCATCACGGTAATGGCCCAGCTGATCTGGTTAGTTATGTCCAGCACCCGTGCCACTATCTGCTGGACGTTAATGACGGAGACATTGGGAAGCTCGGTGACAATGCTGTTCTGTACTGCAAGCCGATCCGCTGCTGCCACCTTGCCAATGGCGGCAACAAAAGTCGTAGGCGCTGGGTCGAGCACCCCAGGCTGAAAAGATACAAAGAAGTTAGGTTGAAAACTGTTCCAGTCTACTTTGCGGGTATTCATGATGCGTCCAGTCACAGGAACACTTTGCACATCAAAGCTCATTGTATCGCCGATTTCCAGCTCCATCCTGTCAGCAAAACCTTCTTCAACGGAAATGCCTGGCAAGTCGGGTGAAGAAAAATCCCAAGCACCGCTCCATACTTCGCCGTCCACTAGCGTTTCCGAATTTTTAAGTTCGGCTTGATAGGTAAGGTTGTACATGCGCCGACGCATCATCTGTTCATCTGGGCTCTCTTCCACGGCATCAATAACCACATCGTTGATTGCATCCAGTCGCGCTCGTACTTGGGGCGACATGAAACTGACTTCATAGCCTCGTGTGGCCAATAAATTTTGCAAGGGGTCTACTTGTTCCGGCTGGATGTCGAACATGAAAAAATCGGGCATGGAATAATCGGTGGGCTGGGTGATTTCTTCCTGCAAACCCTTTTGGATTTGTGGAATAAGATTGATCAATAGCGAGCCAAGACCAATGGCGAGAAAACATGATATTGCACCTAGCCGATTGCGATTGAGATTACGTAGCGCCAACTTTTGTGTGACATTAGTTACGCTGGAAAATGCACCGCAAGCACGCAGGATGAACCATGCAATAGCACCAAGAATAAAAATAGCGGTGAGGAAACCCCCGATAAAAATACTGCCAATTAGGAAGGAACTCGACTGCCATATAGCAAGTCCCCAGAACACAATTAGGATGGGTGCATAAGAAGATACATGTCTGCGCCAGTGAGCGGTCACCACACTGGGTTGTACTTTTTCATGAAACAAACCAATCGGGTTGAGATCGTAAATTTTGGAGAGTATGGGCAGGCAACAAATTATGCTGCCCAAAGTACCCATGAATAAAGCCAGTACAAGGGAAGATATTTCCATCTCATTGATGAAGCCACGCGGTAAAAATCCTTCAAATAACAGTGGCAGCAGTGGCAAGGAAAAATAGGCAATCGTGCTTGCCAATACTGCGCTGATACTACCCAGCAGTACGATTTGCACGAGGGTCATTTGATAAGCTTGTGTAGGTGTTCCTCCCAAGCACATCAAGATTGCCATATCTTTGAATCTACTAGTAAAAAAAGTGCGGAACAGATAAGCCGCGCCTACACCGGCTAGAAACAGTGCAATTAGTGCAATTAGTCCGAGGTAGTCATTCATATAGCCAAGAATTCGCCCCAAATCTTCGCTTTCTTCTTCGTGGGTGGTCATGGTGATGCGGCGTGTGTCGTGGAATACTGCTTGTTCCTGTTCTTCAAAAATATCTTCCAGATCAGCAACAGGGTAACCAGCAGGTAATTTATAAAAACGTGAATAAGTGATACGACTGCCAAGCTGGATGAGGCCGGTGCTTTCTGCCTGTTCGATCCCCATGTAGATAGCAGGGAAACTCGTCATCACCGAAATTGTGCTGCTTGGATCTTCTAAAATCACGTCAGCGATAGTGAAATTCTGAGTGCCGATTTTCAATGTGTCACCAATCTCCAGATCAAGCAGAATCATCAAATCAAGAGCTACCCATATTTGATTGTTAGCGATGAGTTCTGCGCGGGCATTACTCTGCGACACCGAACCCGCTTGTTGCAAAATAATGTCGCCGTATTGAGGGAAGCTGGCTTGAATCGCCATGATTTGTGTCATGCGCGAATTGCCATTACCCGCCACCATCGACATGAAGGAGATTTGATCAGTCGCTTCGAAATCGGTATTGAGAATATTTTCCGCGAGTCCGGTTTCGACAGTAGTTAGGGGGAACCGTGAAGAAATCTGCACATCAGCAGTGAGAATGGCTTTGGAATTATTCTGCAAATGCTGGTCGATGGAGTGTTGAAATGAATCCAGTGCAATAAAACCAATAAGGCCGATGCCCAAGTTGAGCACAAAAAACATACTGAATTTGAAGTTGTTGGTGATTTCCTTCCAGGCGAGTTGCAGCCACAGCATTATAAAAATCTCCCGCCTTGCAAACGTTTTTCGCGTCCACAACGTTTGGCAAGTTGTTCATTATGAGTGACAAATAACATTGTCATATGATGTTCTTTGACTAGATCAAAAATCATGTCGGTTACATAAGCACCGGTTGTACTGTCCAAATTACCCGTGGGCTCGTCGGCCAGCAGTATGGCAGGGCGCACCACCATGGCTCGGGCAATGGCAACACGCTGACATTCACCCCCGCTCAACTGATGTGGAAAGTGATCCTTGCGTTTGGCGAGACCTACTTGTTCCAGCGCGGAATTGGCCTTGGCGATAGCTGCTTTATCTTTGAATAGATCCAGTGGCAAGGATACGTTTTCCAGTGCTGTCAAATGTGACATCAAGTGAAATTGTTGAAAAATAATCCCGATGTTTTGCGCGCGGAATTTCGACAGTTGTTCTTCGCTCAGCTTTTGCATGTTTTGCTCGTTGAGCGCAATTGATCCTGATGTAGGTCCGTCTAGCCCGGCCAGCAGCGTCAGCAGAGTTGATTTGCCACTGCCAGACTGCCCTAGAATAGCCAATGTATCACCCAGTTCCATCTGCAGATTTAGATCCTTGAGCACTTCTACCGGTTCGTGGTTTGCAGTTGTCTGAAAGGTTTTGCAAAGTTTGTTAATTTCTAAAATCATGTTGTTAGCCTGGTAAATATGTCTTGTCTGTTAGGTTTTTTTATTTGAGCAGGGACATGGCTGGCTCACAGCTAATTACGGCAACACTTAAGGTAGCAATGGCTGCAAAAAATTATACAAGGTGTCTGCCACAATTTTAGTGCCTTCGAGATTAGGGTGAATACCATCGCCCTGATTCAGTTCGGTGATGCCTGCTACCCCTGCCAGTAAAAAAGGGAGAAAAGTTAATTGGTATTGCGCCGCAAGGTCAGGAAAAACCTGGGCGAAGGCACTGGAGTAATCTGGCCCGTAATTGGGGGGAATCAACATGCCGGTCAGCACAACTTTAACATCCATGCTCTGAGCAAATTCGATTGTCTTGATCAGATTGGCTTTTAATGCGTCCACACTGAGTCCGCGTAAACCATCGTTAGCGCCAAGCGAAAGAACCAGTAAATCGGGTTGGGCGCGGATGTACCACTGCAAGCGAGTAAGGGCACTTGCAGAAGTGGAGCCACTGATGCCAGCATTGATTATTTTGAGGTTTTTGCGACCTTCTGCGGCGTACCGATCAGAAAGCATATCGGGAAAAGATTCGCCTTCCTCCAGACCGTAACCTTCAGTCAAGGAGTCACCCAGAAATAGTATGGTGAAGGTGTCTTGGGCAAATGCAGGCAGCGGTAATATCAGCCATAAAAAAAACACCAAATAACGCGCTTTCATGTCCAGCTCCGGGAGCACTGTGCCTCCCAACTACGTGTTAGAATTTGATCTTGATTCTATCCCAATACCCGCAGGCCGCCTAACGCTGCACCTGTTTTACAAGAGTGCTAAACCCATGACAATCATTCGCCAGGAAGATGTAATTCAGAGCGTCGCTGATGCCTTGCAATATATTTCCTATTTTCACCCCCTCGATTTTATCCAGGCCCTGCACCGAGCTTACGAAAGGGAAGAGTCGAAAGCCGCCAAAGATGCAATGGCCCAAATTCTGATTAATTCGCGTATGTGTGCAGAGGGCAAGCGTCCCATCTGTCAGGATACCGGCATCGTCAACGTGTTTGTCACTGTGGGTATGCAGGTGCAATGGCAGGGTAGTCTGAGCTTGGAAGATATGATCAACGAAGGTGTGAGGCGTGCTTATAGCAACCCGGACAATATATTGCGTGCTTCCATTCTGAGTGATCCTGCGGGTGCCAGAAAAAACACCAAAGACAATACACCAGCGGTGATTCACACCCGCCTGGTATTGGGCGATAAGGTGGAGATCACGGTGGCTGCTAAAGGTGGCGGTTCCGAGAACAAGGCCAAACTGGTTATGCTCAATCCCAGCGATAACATCACCGATTGGATTCTTAAAACCATTCCCACAATGGGGGCGGGCTGGTGCCCTCCCGGTATGCTGGGTATTGGCATCGGCGGCACAGCAGAAAAAGCCGTGCTAATGGCAAAAGAGTCTTTGATGGATCCCATCGATATTGATGAATTACGCAAACGCGGCCCGCAAAACAGGATCGAAGAATTACGCCTTGAACTAATGGACAAGGTCAATGCTCTAGGCATTGGGGCACAAGGCCTAGGTGGCTTGACCACCGTACTCGATGTCAAGATTAAGGACTATCCTACTCACGCCGTATCGCTGCCAGTGGCTATGATTCCAAATTGCGCTGCCTCGCGCCATGCACATTTTGTGCTGGATGGTTCTGGTCCCGCCGAACAACATCCTCCCAAGGTCGAAGACTATCCAAAAATTTCTTGGGATGTAGGTCCCGCTGCCCGCCGGGTAAATCTCGATACTGTTACACGAGCTGACATTGCCACCTGGAAGCCAGGAGAAACACTGTTGCTCTCTGGCAAGATGCTCACCGGCCGTGATGCTGCGCATAAACGCATAATCGATTTGTTCAACAAAGGTGAAGGTCTGCCAGTGGGCGTCGATTTGCGCAACAAATTTATTTATTACGTTGGTCCGGTGGAACCGGTACGTGATGAGGTGGTCGGTCCCGCTGGTCCCACCACGGCAACACGAATGGATAAATTCACCGATGACCTGCTAGAAAAAACAGGTCTGTTAGGGATGATTGGCAAAGCCGAACGCGGCCCTACTGGCATCTCAGCTATCAAAAAACATAAGGCTGTGTATTTGATGGCCGTGGGAGGCGCTGCCTATTTGATTTCCAAAGCTATTCGTAAAACCCGTGTTGTAGCCTTCGCTGATCTTGGCATGGAAGCTATTCGTGAGTTCGAAGTAGAAGATATGCCGGTATCTGTGGCTGTGGATGTAAACGGAATATCAGTCCACAACACTGGTCCGGCCCAGTGGAAGCAACATATTGAAGAACATGGCCTAAAAGTAAAATAACAAAAAGCTGGAGCCAAACAATGAAAAAAGCACGCGTCAAAACCCTGTGGGTAGATGTTGTGAAACTGCTGAACAAGTGTTGGACAAACATTTTAGCTCTGCTGTGTGTTGTTCTGCTGAGCAATGGTGCTTTTGCCCAAACTGCTAATTTGGAGCGTGGCGCCGAAATATTCCAATCTGTTTGCATTCGTTGTCACATTCCCATCGAAATCGAAACTCGCTTACGCAACGACTGGTACGGCCACAGTGCTACCGAACTGCTGCAACGAGTCAGTAGCACCATGCCGGGCGAAAATCCAGGTTCATTAACTGCACAACAATATCTGGATGTAACCGCTTTTATGTTGACGGTTGGCAAAGTGGCTCTGCCAGAGGCCACACTTTCCGCCGAAAGTTTGGTAAACCTCACATTAACACCGGTCGCTAGCACAGCAGTTGCGGCTACTGATTCCTACCCTTGGCAAACACTCAACGGCACCGTGCAAGCCACGCGTTATTCCGCGCTGGAGCAAATCAATGCTGCCAATGCTGCCAGTCTGAAAGTCGCTTGGCGTTTCAATATGGATAATTTTGGGCCAGTCACGGAAGGTTCAAATGTCACTACGCCACTGATGGTAAATGGCACCTTGTTTACCACAGCAGGAATTACCCGCGACATCGTCGCGCTTGATCCGGGCACTGGCCAGATGCTGTGGCTGTGGCGCGCACAGGAAGGTGAACGCTTCGACAAGGCACCCCGCAAGGGTTCCGGCAAAGGCCTAGCGTATTGGAGTGATGGCGTTCAGGAAATAGTTCTCACGGTAACTCCCGGCTACTACCTCGTTGCACTCAATGCGCTTACTGGCTTGCCCGTGGAAAACTTCGGTGCCGGTGGTTGGGTTGATTTACAAGAAGGCTTACGCTTGGGTCCAGGGCGCGATGATCTCGATATTGGTTTGTCTTTTCCACCACTGGTGGTGGACGACGTAATAGTCGTGGGTGCATCACACGCTCTTAGCACCAGACCTTTGTCAGAAAGTAATGTTAAAGGAGATATCCGCGGTTACGATGTCAGGAGTGGCAAGCTGCTGTGGACCTTCCATACGATTCCACAAGGTAATGAGTTTGGTAGTGAAACATGGCTCGGTGATTCGGCGCGTTATACCGGGAACGCTGGAGTGTGGGCACCTATGTCGGCCGACCCTCAATTGGGGCTTGTTTATCTACCGGTAGAAACTGCCACCAGTGATTATTATGGTGGCGCCCGCCCTGGCGATAATTTATTCGCCAATTCGCTAGTTGCCCTAGACTACCGCACCGGCGAGCGGCGCTGGCATTTTCAGTTGATCCATCACGATATCTGGGATTGGGACAACCCTGCCGCGCCAATCCTTGCCGATCTGCCAGATGGCCGCAAGGTGATTGTTCAACTAACCAAGCAGGCCATGGCCTATGTGTTTGACCGTGCCACCGGCGAACCCATCTGGGACATTGTCGAAACCCCCGTGCCGCAATCTGACATCCCTGGCGAATGGACGTCTCCTACACAACCGATTCCGTCACGCCCTGCTCCGTATGACAGGCAGGGCTTTACAGAAGCTGATCTCATCAACTATACGCCTGAATTGCTAGCCAAAGCCAAAGCCGCCATTGCCCCTTATCGGATGAGCGAATTGTTTACTCCGCCATCTCTGGCGGCAGCAACTGATGGCACCTTGGGTACCGTGCATTTACCGCACGCTACCGGGGGTTCCAACTGGGAGGGTGGTGCCTACGATCCGGTCACCGGCATTTTGTATGTGCCCTCCCGTACGGCACTGACTGTATTAGGTTTGGTACCCGGTGCTGATGATTCCAGCGTGGACTATATTCAAGGCTTGCGTGGGGGTTTGGATGTTGACGGTCTGCCTATCATGACCCCGCCTTATGGTCGTATCACGGCGATCAATCTGGAAAATGGTGAACATCTATGGTGGATTCCCAATGGGGATACGCCAGAGGAAATAGTCAATCATCCTGCTCTGGCTGGAATCGAACTGCCGCGCACCGGAGTTCCCAATCGTTCCGGCATCCTGCTCACTAAAACTTTATTGTTCAGTGGTGAGGGGCCTGGTGGCAAACCCTTGTTACGTGCTCACGATAAAGCCAGTGGGGACATTTTGGCTGAAATAGTTTTGCCCAGGTCCCAAACTGGCACACCAATGACGTTCATGCATTTGGGGAAACAGTACTTGGTAGTTGCGGTAAGTGGTGAAGGTAGCAGTGAGCTGGTGGCACTGACTTTGCCGTAAATTCAGCCGTTAGGTGCTGCCGACATCGCCAAGCTCTGGGTCGCTGAAGTTATCTCAAATATGACTATGACTGGGCTTTGCAGTTATCATCGCCGTCTTACATTAACAGTCATCAAGG